>ERZ825896.2442-NODE-2442-length-17749-cov-5.887759_pt1 | contig 17749 bp, 20 predicted proteins | sample MGYA00519858_ERZ825896 | MGnify/ENA primary metagenome ERZ825896 (study PRJEB31778, sample SAMEA3449214) | human gut metagenome | biome: human gut; feature: human-associated habitat; material: faeces | place: United Kingdom | collected 2010/2012 ...
TTACTGCATGAAAACTGTCCATTTGTCCATACTTTTGCAAAATCAGGATCTTCGGTTATTCTTGGATGTTTTACAGCTTCATGATTATTTTTGCAACTGATGCCTATACTTGTGATTGAATCAAGAGATTCCGGTTCACTATAAATTTCTAGATTAATATCTCGTACATCGCCTTTAGTTCCTGCATTATCAGGCATAACTCGCAAAAAACCGTAAAGATTTTCACTTGATGATAAGATGGGTTCAACATTTCTTAAATAAACGGCAGCAACCCTTGCAGCGCGGTTATAATCATTTGTCATTGTTTCTAAGCGTATAGTTTCTAACTGGGCATTATCATCTAAGTCTTCATCTGAACCTCGGATAATCTGGTAGGCATTTTCAACATTTTTATAATTTTTATCTTTTATAATTTTTAATGAGTCCGTATCCCAGCCATTCAGAGTTAATTCCCTGTATATTTCAATTAAAGTTGCATATTCAAAAGCTTTTCCGCTTAAAACAGTATTAGTTAGTCGTTTATCTGCTGTTGGTCCATAAATTTCAGCTTCTGGATTTTCGATATTTAAAAAAGGTGTTAAATCATCAGAAGTTAAAATCTTTTTAACTTCATGGGCGATTGATTCAGCAAGTTTCACAGGAACTGCATTCCCAATTTGGCGATATTTACTATCTAAATCTCCACAGAATTCTATTTCTGGAGGGAAAGTTTGAATTGCTGCAGCCTCTTTATAACTTAAACGTCTATATTTTCCGATAAAACGAAACTTATCTACATCTTCAAACTCCATACCATCGGAGTCTGGACTTAAAGGTACCTGCTTAGCCATAGCAGGAATAGTAAAGGATACTTCATCAAAATTTCGTTGTCTATTCCTAGACATGTATCGAGATGAAAATGCAGCTTGACATACATCGCTCATATCTACAGGTGGTAAATCTTTTAGTGCATCTTTAAGGGTCACGATTTTAGGATCTCCAGATGGGAAAATATATGCGCCGCCATGACAAATTTCGTTTTTTATGCCTATAAAAATAACTCGCATCCTATCTTGTGGTACACCATAATTTTTTGCATTGACAGTTGGAGCGGACATAGTATATCCTAATTCTGAAAAATCTTCTATGATTTTATCGAATACTGCACCATTTCCTAAAGTTTTAATCCCGATAACATTCTCAGCAACAATAACTTTTGGTTTTTTTATTCTTACCATTTCTACAAAATGTCTGTATAAAACATTTCGAGAGTCATCTACTTGTCGAGGACCAGCGAGAGAGAAGCCTTGACATGGAAATCCACCTAATACTACATCTGCACTTACGTCCGGAAGCACATTTTCTAAATCTAATTTAGAAACATCACCACATTCAATAATTGTGCAATTTTCAGGTGATTTTCTACTCCCATCAGAATTAAAATTAGCCCATTTATCATACGTGTCACAGGCATCGTTGGAAAAATCGTTTGCCCAAAGTATTTTGAATCCTTTATTATGGAAGCCCATGTCTAGACCACCAGCACCAGAAAACATAGATATAACTGTAAAACTCATTTTAGTGTCCACCTTCCTGTGGTTCCCTTGAACCATTCGATAATTTTTTTATTAAATAGCTTGTTTTCCTACCAATATTTTAATTGAAATATTAGAAAACTTTTTTATGAAGATATCTTTTATTAAATATGCATCGCCGTAGTTTAATTTAGGAAAATAATAAAGTTTTTGTTTAGCTAATATTGCAACGATGCCGCAATGCTTATGTTCTTGTTCTAAGAACCAAAGATTATTTAAGAGCATATCAAGATTTTTATTATATATATCAAAGATAATAAGTTTGTTATTTTGCATTAATTTGAGGTTTTTCTCTGTTTCATTTATATTCCAAGTGTATTTCGTTAAATATTTTTTTGAATTGAATATATGAGTTGTAAAAAAGTTATCATGCATATCATCGTAAGTATACATAAAATTGAGAGAGTTGTTTTGTTGCTTTTGCATAAATAACATATCTACCATTATAAAATCCTCCTTTGGTTATACTCTATAATTTATATTATAGAACAAATGTTCTAATAAATCAATAGAACATTTTGGAGAAAATTGTATTATTAAAAATTTAAAATGTCTAATCTAGTTTAAACGACAGCATTATAGAAATCAAGAATTATATTGTACAAAAAAACTTTCGAAAAAATTACCTTAATAAATATTAAGATAACCTAGTTCATCCTGTAAGGTTACAATCTTATGATAGCCTCAGATGAAAAAAGTTAAGTCAAAAATAAAGCCAACCTAAAACCTAAAAAAGCACAAAAGAAATAAGGAGGACAAGCAAATGGAAATCACAAGACCTGCTGTAGCAGGAACTCTGGAATCCAGTGACTGTCAGGTAATGATCGAAGAAGGAGACGGCAAAGTCGAATTTTCACTGGAAAGTTCTGTGATTAATCAGTATGGAAATCAGATCAGAAAGGTAGCACTGGAAACCCTGAACAACCTGGGCGTAAATAATGCGAAAGTAACAATGATTGACAAAGGTGCGCTGGACTGCACCATCAAAGCAAGAATTGAAGCTGCTGTTTACCGTTCTGTTTTACAGACAGAAGATTTACCATGGGGAGGTGCTATCCGATGAGTAATCCAAACAAAAAAAGATTAAGAAGAACCATGATGTTCCTGAACGCACAGAAACCGGGTCTGATCAAAGATCCTTATATTTATAAACCGGATTCTATTATGCTGGATCTGAAGATGCAGTTGTCGAGAACCAGAAAGATGCAGCAAGATTTTCCGTGTTTCATGTATTAAGAACAATCAATTACAGAGGATGCGAACGAGTAGTCAGAATCAATGGCCTGGATTCCCCTTACTGGAAAGAAGATATCCGCTGTGCAGTTGCAGGTGGCTGTGATTCCATTCGTATCCCGAAAACAGAGAGCGCCAAAGACGTTTACATTGTAGAGAAAGAAGTAATCCAAGCAGAAAAAGATTTCGGACGTCCGGAAGGAAGTGTCCTGATCATGGCTGCTATCGAATCTGCAAGAGGTGTTATGAGGGCTCTGGATATCTGTGAAGCATCTGAGAGACTTTTCGGTATCGCACTTTCCGGCGGTGATTATACAAAAGACCTTCAGACACATATTACAGGTACAGGTCTGGAGCTGATGGGTGCAAGACAGAACCTTGTTATTGCAGCAAGAGCTGCAACATTCCTGATCACAGTACCGGCAATGCTCCCTGTTTATAAGAAACTGAAGATCAGACCGACAACATTTCTTCTGATCTGTGTAACATCCATGGGTGTTATAAACCTTCTTCCAGGGGGTGATCCGACCATGAGAGCTGCAACAGTTCTTGGAATTGAACCAAACCAGCTCTGGCTTCAGATTCTGCCAATGAAGGTTGTAGGCATCATCATTGCACTGGCAACAGCAGTGTTCTGGGGAATTGTAGAGAAGAAACGTGGAGCAGGAGCTGTAACAGATGTAGAAATCACAGCAGGTGGAAACGTAGAAGAGCAGACAGAGGCAAGAGAATATGCAAGACCAAAACTATTATTCTTACACTTGCAGTGATCGTATGCCTGATTTTTGTGAAAGTGCCATCTCACTATGTATTCATGCTTGGATGTGCCATTGCCTTACTGGTGAACTTCCGGGGAGCATCCTTACAGAATAAAATCATCAAATCCCATGCAGGTCCGGCCATCATGATGTCCTCCACAATCCTCTGTGCAGGTGTATTCCTGGGTGTTATGGAGAATACAGGAATCATGAACAATATGGCAACTGTACTTGCCGGATTTGTTCCAATGTCCATGGGACGCTTCCTGCCACTGATCATCGGTATTCTTGCAGTACCGCTTACACTGATGTTCGATACAGACTCCTTCTTCTTCGGATTGATGCCGGTTCTTATCGAAATCGCAGGAAACTTCGGTGTACTTCCGGCACATATTGCCATCGTTATGGTAGTCTGCCGTAACTGTGCAACATTTATCAGTCCGGTTGTACCGGCAACCTTCCTTGATATCGGTCTTGCAGATGTAGAGATTAAAGACCATATCAAAAACTGCTTCTTCTGGATCTGAGGTGTCAGCATCGTCTGTCTCCTCGCGGGACTTCTTCTGGGAGTCATCAAGATCTGACAGCAGCAGACTAACTGATTGACCAATGAAAACTCCGATAATGATTGGAGAAAAAACCAATAAGCTATCTTATCAAAATACTATACATATAAAATTCCTTCGGAAAAATCCCTCCTGGTGCTGCCGCAAAATGCGCAGTACTCAGAGGGATTTTTCCATTTGCAGCAAAACAACAGAATCGAAAATATTTCCATGGTCAATCCATTGATAAGACCCATTATATTTCAGGCAGATATCTTCAATAATAGAAAGTCCATATCCATGAGCTCCCGGTTTTGATTTCGTAGTCTTATGTGTAAAAGTCTGCATCGGGTTCTTGGTATTGTGCATATACACAGTCAGAAATCCGTTGGAAATGTTTGCAGACAGCCGGATTTCAGGATCAGGATTGCCGGAAGCGCTACAAGCTTCGATAGCGTTGTCCAGAAGATTAAAAAATATACTGCTCAGGTCAGTCGTATTAATGGAAATCTTTTCCGGTAAAAGGATCTCGTAGGATACATCGATATGTTCCTGTTCTGCACGAAGCCGTTTCCCTTCCAGGATTGCCTGCAACAGGTTATTCTGACAGTAAGGATGAAAACGATCCTTCTGAAAAGTCTGATTCAGATTTCTGATCACAGTATCAGCCTGTTCATATTTTCCCTGTTCCAGAAGTATCTGGAAATCCTGAAGTTCCTGTACAGTTTTGGTCTGAAAATCCCGAGTATCCTGTCTGCGGATCTGAAGACTGTAATCCTGTTCCTGTTTTAATTGTTTCTGCTTTTGAAGAAAAGCCAGTTCCATTTCAGTATTGGATTTCTTTAACACATCAGAAAGCACGCAGTATAAAAGAATACAGATCAGGATCATAAACACTGCCAGGATCAGAAACATATGATCGATATTTTCTGTATAAATTGTAGACAGAAAATATAGCAGCTGGAATACAAAGAGGAAGAGAAATAAAGGAATCAATTTAATGTTCTTTTTCATGACTGCAATCCTCCTCTGGTTGTTTTTCTTGTGGTCTGCAATTAAGCCTGGGCAGAACAGAAGCGGTATATGTTCCGGCTTCCTCATATTTTTTCATATCCATCAGATACATGACAGACATGATGTGATTCTCAATATCATGATTCCATTTCCGGAGATCGGCATATTCATTACTTAACTGAACGGAATCGTTTATCTGCTTTTTCATCAACTCAATTTCCATTTTTTTCTGTAAATATTCTCTGTGCTGCTGAGCTAAAGAACGAACTGCACGCAGAAACAGCAGATAACTTCCGATGCATATGATCCAGTAAATGATGCTCAGAGCCAGAACTGCTTCGGGCTTTTTCTGAAGGGAAATTATAACATTGAGAAAAACCGGAGCGACCAGTGGCAGTAACAGTTGTAAAAAGGTGAGTATTTTCAAATAATCTATACACTGCCGCAGGATTTCTGATATTTTCCAGAGAAGAAACAGGCCAAGCAGGATGTTGGAGAGTTCGATAACGAAATATTCTGCAGGTGAACAACTGGATATCAGGTTGTGCGGAGTATAGGTATTGGTCGGTATAAAAAGATTATGAAGTGCAATGAAAACACTGGTACATAAAATTTCCGGACAGATTACCAGTAGCTGGAAAATAAAATAAACAGCTAATTTTTTCATAAAAGATGCCTGGAATAAAAAAAGTGTTACAAGAAATGTTGTAAGCTGAAATACGATTGTTATTCCATTATGCTGTGATTCACGCTTGAACCAAAATAACAATGCCATAAATACTGACAGACACAAAAACAGTGGAAGTGAGATCTTGCGTTTGCAGAGCAGGATTCTGCAGCAAAAGTAAAGCAGTCCAAAACACAGATAAAGGCTGGATAGAATACACAAAAATAGATTGATCATATGACTGCCCATTTACTGCACCTCTCTGTGACCGGCAAGCATCATGAAAGCAAATGAATCCTTAAACTGCTGGTAATAAGATCTGCTGACAGGGATCTCTGTGTTATCAGAAAGTATAATGCCCTTATGACTGTAAGTACGTACAGCATGGAGATTGACGGCAAAGCTGTTATGGCAGAGACAGAAATCTGGTTTCATTCTTTCTGTAAGAGCTGTCAGTCTTTCTTTTGTTGTATATGTTCCTGTTCTGGTATAGATCGTGGTCTGCCTCAGATTTCGTTCCAGATAAAGAATATCGGAGCAGAGCACCTGATAATTGCGTGAATTTCCGGAGAAATACAGATATCGTGTATGCAATTTCTGAAGCTTCTGGCACGCTGCTCTCAGAGCCAGAGGAAGATACTTTTCCATCTGCTGTTTATGGATAAAGTAGGCATGTTCTGTCTCATATACTGCGGTAGCATATTGCAGATACTGGCTGATAAAAATAATCTGAGTGTCCGGATTGATATGGTTGATCTTTTCTGCAAGTGAGATGCCATTTACAGTGTCAGAACCAAGATCAATATCCGTCAGTACAATGGGATAAGGGCATCCATTTTCAGCAACAGCCCGGAGAAATTCATCACCGGATATAAAATGTGTTATTTCAAAAGCTCCCGGAGGATACTTTTGCAGAATAGTATGTATTATTTCATAATGTGAAGGGTTGTCTTCGCAGATTGCAAGTTTCAAAATTGGATTAAGCTCCTTTGGATTAAAGTGGTTGTAGTTTCTTATGTCAGTGACAATATCTGTCGGATATGCCAGATGGATAAAATGAACTGTATTTCCAATAATCATACTATAAAAAATAACGGGATGCAATTTGTCTGTGAGGAAGATTGGAAAAAATGGTTAAATATGTAGTGAAACATAGTTGTTTATGTGTTGGCATGCGATTTCGGGAGTCTGTGTGATACAATCAGGATATGGAAACAAAGAAGCGATTTTAAAGATTTTGTACGTGAAAAATTATTAATTCCTGGTACTTTCAAGCGCTGAATATAGAATATATGTGAAAGCGGTATTGTTTCCATGGGAGAAGAAAAATATTATAAGAATGACTGTCTGAAAATCATTATGGACATATATAAAGTGATTGGAAGTATCGGGAAATTTCTGGTAGTAATACAAATGACGAAGGAATAGACAGAGAGTGGGAATGGGTTAGCTTACAAGAGCTTCCCATTCCTGCATTTCTTTTCTCGTATAGATAATCGGTAAGATGTTCTTCGTAAAGGACAATCAGCCCCTTTATTATTTCTCAGAGTATTTTTCGATTACACAATTATGTGTTTTCTGTTTTTTATCATAAGAAATTCCAACAAGTAAAATATTGTCAGTATAATTTGCAACAGTCTCAGGGTACTGCCTGTTTTTTATCTGCCGGATTGCGGTTTGGGCATTTTGATTCCATTTTAACTCAACAACAAGTGCAGGATAATCCCTGGAATATTCTGGCTTTGGAAGGTAGACAAAATCTGCAAAACCTCTGCCTGCAGGAAATTCACGTATGGGTTTAAAATAATACCGCATAGTGCTGAGATAACCGATGGACAGAATGCTGCTGAGGGAGTTTTCGTTGTTGTACTGAATAGCCGAAGCGTATTCATTGTGTATTTTTTCAATGGATTTGGCCACAGTGTCTGCGTCTATGTCCAGAGTGGCATCCAGCAACTCTGAGGATTCCTGCTGGAATGTCAGAAATTCATTCCATTTCTTTCGTTTAACAGCTTTGGCAAGTTCCTGACGGATTTCTTCGTTTGGAACAAATGCAGAATGAGTGTCCTGATCATAACCCAGATATCCCAGATGGATCAGGCAGGTAAGAATATCATCTCTGCAGGTAAAGTTCACCATATCATTCTGGAAAGTCGTAGGATCGATTTCTACGGAATTACCGGACAACATTTCTATAATGGCAGTTTTGAGTCCGTCAAAATCCATATTGATCAGAGGCACAATTGCTTCGTAGGTTCCGGTATCCGACCAGTAGCTTTGGAATTTATTCCAGATCATTAATTCTACTACTGCTTTAGGATTGTATACCTGATATTGCTCCAGCAGATAACCGTCATACCAGTGCTTGGTTTTGGAGAAATCCCGGTGGTATTTTTCGCAGAGCATTCGTACTTCTTCCTCCGTAAAGCCAATATATCTGGAAAAGATCCTGGCGTCAGTCATTGTAAACTCCGCAAAATTGTTCAGAGCTGACTGTGTTTTGATTTTTTTGATTGGAAGAATCCCGGTGAGGTAAGCCAGTTGAATATATTTGGTAGGTTCAGAACCTTTGAACATACCGCGGAGAAAGTTGATGTATTCCTCTTGGACTACCAGGTCGGTAGAGGCATCTCGGATTAAAACATCCCATTCATCAATAATTACTACGAACTTTTGACCAGTGGCAGTGTTAATGCAGGACAGAGCCTCAGGCAGAGAGCTTATGGAGTCAGGCAGAATTTCAGGGTAATAATTTCTTAATTCCAGAATCGTTTTTTCAGTGATGTAGGAAACTACATTCTCCGGACCGCCGGCTGGTTCCATACACCATTGAATATCCAGATGGATCACATCATATTGATTCAGATATTTCGTGAAACCAGGTGCCTGACCGATTTCCAGAGATGAGAACATTTCTTCGGAACTACAGCCTTTACAGTAATATGCGGTGAGCATATCGGCAGTGATGGATTTCCCGAACCTACGGGGGCGACTGTTGCATATGAATTTCGCAGTGGTATCCATAACTTTATTTGTATATGCCAGCAAACCGGTTTTATCTACATAGATTTCTGAATTCAGCGCAACCTGAAAAGCACTGTTTCCGGAATTTACAAATCGTCCCATGGAAATGACTCCTTTCTGTTCAGTGATTTTTATCATGTATACTGATTGGTTTCTTTGTTCTATTGTAAAATGCTATATTCAGAATGTCAATGAGGTATGGGAAAGATATCAGACATCTGATACGGGAGCGCAGGAATAAATTTTGTCAATAGAATAATCCCCTGGAAGTACTGATTAACTTCCGGGGGATTATCTTGTGATACAAATATGTACTGTTATATAGTGCGTATATAACGTTTTAACTCCTCGTAAAAATTTTCTCTGGTTCCGGCCATGATAATGATGATTATCAAATCATCAAGCTGTCTCACCCGATATGCCAGTTCATAATTAGTTTTATTATAATAAATGTCATAACCGTACATTCCTGCCAGATCACCTGTCTTTTCTTCGCCGATGGAATAATCTTCACATATCATTTCAATAGCTTCTTTGTACAGAGATTTCAGCTTTTTATCTTTAAGTTTTTTCAGAAATTTTGCTGCAGGTGGAAGGATCTGTACCTGTGTCATTTTTCATCCTCCGTTCCGAAAACATCCTCTAAGGAGTATCCTCCTGATTTAGATTCTGCGACCCGGTCTGCTTCGGCAAGCATTGCTTCAACTGCCGGACGGATTTTTCGCTGTGTCTGTTTAAATTTCTCAAGTAATTCTTCACCGCTATATCCCTGTCTGATCAGATCGGCAAGAATCTGTTCGGCAAATTCACCACTGGTATTTTCTTTAACGGGGCGTAAAACCAGTTCGTTTCCACGCATGATACATTCTGCTTCCGTATTAAAACCCAGAAGCGTAAAAAATTTCTGCGGGATAGTAATCTGGCGTTTAGATGAAATACTGACTTTTTTTGATTCCATGGATGCGCTGCCTTTCAATGGGATTGTTGCTGTTGCCATTCGTGTATGCCTCCTTCCTATTTTATGTTTGTTTATTCTGTAATATACATACTGCTTGGTTTCTTTGTTCTTTGTTATATTGTAAAATATTATGTTTGGGATGTCAATTACAGAGAAGTAAAATCAGTTTCTTTATTGAATAGAAAAATTTTTCTATTTGGCAGAAAATATGATTAGTGATATCATAAAAATATATCTGTAAAATTGTGCAAATGTATCCTGCTTCTGCATTGCGGTAATTCCATGAAACGATGCAATGGATTCTTTTATCAAGTGTGTTAAACAGAATCGGCGAAAGACATTGTACAGAAACAGCAGGAGTTAAGGATGGAAGATATAATGGAAGACAATTTTGAAAAATTAAATCTGCTTCTGGAGCAGGAACAGTGTGAATTTGTGGATATTCCAGATGGTTTTACCGGACAGACGGAGAGTGGAGAATTACGACTGATCTATCTGATGAATGATGCAGTGGAGAGTTTTCTGATTCTGAAAAATGCCAGGATGACGGGAAATTATGTCAGGGATTATGAAGGAGAGTTTGAGGGCTCTATAGAGAAAGCGGACAGGGATTTATGTGAGGCAGAGTATATTTTGGTGATTCATCAGGGGCAGAATGTGTTTACTGTATTCTTTGAAGATATTTTGCTGGAAACACAGTTGTATAATTATGGAGAGCTGGGACATTTCTGGGTGAAGGGCTATGAAAATCTCAGGGTAATGGAGTATCAGATTGCCATATTGCGTGATAAATATGAGTATCTGGGAGAAAAATATTGCACTGAGTATGAAGGAAAGCTGGCAATGCTGCGTGATTTCCCACCGTTAAATTATCTTTTTTATCCGGCAGTACCGGAGAAGTATATTGTTCCGGTGGACAATCCATGGGAGGTAACGGCGGAAGCACTGGCAGTTATGCAGGAACTGGCAACGGAAGCAGGAGATGAAAAACTGGGAAAAATGCTCAGGCGTTATGAAAAAAATCCGGATATATCAAATGCCAAAAAGATAGCCGGAATGCTTTGCAGGAGCAGTCATTTACCGGTGATTACTCTGCTGGGAGAAAAAATCAGGGAAGCAGCATCGGTCTATCCGGACAGAGATTTTGGCAGAAAACAGAATAAATATCTACATGAATTGATGGAAAAAGCTGAACGAAGAAAAGAAGAATTGGAAGCAGAGAATGTTCAGACTCTGATCTACAGAGAAGAACCTTTCATTTATGACTGTGATTCCATATCGTTTCAGGTATATCTTATGATTGTGAGAAAAGGTGTATGGAAGCAGAAAATAATGGTTGAGAAAATATAAAGTAGTCCGAACAGGAATAAAGAAGGGATTATAATAATAATGGATAAATTATTAGACTTAACAAGAGACTTTGATGCAGCGAAAGCTGCTTTTGAAGCATATCTGGATGAATATGACAGAGCAGATGATAAGATTCATCTGAAGATCGTACATACTTATGGAGTGGTTGATGCAGCAGAGGACATTGCCCGCCGTATGGGGCTGGGTGAGGAAGATGTACAGCTGGCGAAGGTAATCGGATTGCTCCATGATATTGGAAGATTTGAACAGATTAAACGATTTGACAGCTTTGAACCGGGAACCATGGAGCATGCAGTATATGGTGCACAGCTTCTGTTCGGACCGGAGAAAATGATCCGCAGATTTGTGAAGGATGACAGGTTTGACAGTTTGATCTGCACTGCGATTGAGAAGCACAGTGATTTCAAACTGGAAGGAATTACGGACGAGAGAACCCTGCTTCATGCAAAGTTAATCCGAGATGCAGACAAGCTGGATAATTGCAGGGTAAAGCTGGAAGAGTCAATGGAAACACTTCTGGGAGTGGATGAGAAGGGTGTTGGTGAAGGAGTAATCGCACCAAAGGTATGGGAGTCCTGTATGGCAAAGGAATCTGTATTATCTTCAGACAGAGTTTCAAAAGTGGACTACTGGATTTCCTATATTGCTCAGTATTATGACATCAATTTCCCGGAAACCTATGAGATCATGCGTGAACATGATTATGTGAAAAGGATCATGGACAGGGTTCCTTATGCATTGCCGGAAACACAGGAAAAGATGGATATTCTGGCAGCAGAGATGGGGGAATATATGGATGAGAGAATTCGAAACAAAAAATAAAAATTGCGAAAAGCAATAAACAGTGGGTAGGGACATATGAAAAGACAAGAGTGAACAAAATGGATATGGATAAAACAGAGAAGAATCAGGAGAAATTCACCTGCGGAGAATTTGAATATCAGGTCATAAGAAGTGCCAGAAAAACCATGACTCTGGAGGTTCGCAGGGATGGAAACGTAATCGTTCGCGCACCTCTCCGTACAGGTCTGCCGAGGATCAAAAGATTTGTAAACCAGAAGCAGGAGTGGGTTCTGGGATGTCTGGAACGGACAAAAGAATACCGGGAACAGAAGCCGCTGAGCGCAGATCTGAGCGAATCGAAACGAAATGTCTATATACGAAAAGCAAAAGAAACGATTACCAAAAGAGTTTCTTATTTTGCCAGACTCATGGGCGTTTCTTACCGCAATATCACCATCAGAGAACAGAAAACAAGATGGGGAAGCTGTAGCAGTGAGAAGAATCTGAACTTTAACTGGAAACTGATACTGGCACCTCCGGAAGTGCTGGATTATGTAGTGGTACATGAACTCTGCCATCTGAAGGAAATGAATCATTCGAAGGCATTCTGGGACGAGGTCGGGAAAGTAATGCCGGAGTATGAGACGTACAAGTTGTGGCTGAAAGAAAACGGATGGAAGTTATAAATATATCTTTGGGTGTTGATATTTTATAACTCTTGAAAAGATACTTTGATGTGAATTTAAGGGGATAAATGTTAATGAAAATGATAGCTGATCTGCACATTCATTCCAGATTTTCCATGGCGACAAGCAAAGAGGGCACGCCTGAAAATCTGGATTTCTGGGCGAGAAAGAAAGGAATTTCACTGATTGGAACAGGTGATTTCACGCATCCGGTATGGAGAGAAGAACTGAAGGAGAGACTTGTTTCAGAGGGAAACGGCCTGTATCGTCTCAGAGATGAATACGTAAAAGAAGAAAGCCGGAAGTTCCCGGGAGAAGGAACACGTTTTGTTGTCTCCGGGGAAATCAGTTCTATTTATAAGAAAAATGGAAAGACCAGAAAAGTACACAATGTAATCCTGCTTCCCAGTCTGGAGGCAGCAGATGCCATGGCACAGCGTCTGGAAAAAATCGGAAATATTCACTCAGATGGTCGTCCGATTCTTGGTCTGGACAGTCATGATCTTCTGGAAATGATGCTGGATGTATGCCCGGAAGGAATTCTGATTCCGGCTCATATCTGGACACCGCATTTCTCTGTATTAGGTGCGAAATCAGGATTTGATTCTGTAGAGGAATGTTTCGAGGAACTGGCACCGTATATACATGCACTGGAAACAGGGCTTTCCTCTGACCCGGCTATGAACTGGAGAATTTCCAAACTGGACCGCTATCAGCTTGTATCCAATTCAGATGCACATTCCCCGTCTAAGCTGGGGCGCGAGGCGAATCTGTTGGATATTGACTGTTCCTATGAAGGACTTTATCGGGCAATCCAGACTGGCGAAGGGCTGGAAGGAACAGTAGAATTTTTTCCTGAAGAGGGGAAATATCATTTCGATGGTCACAGAAAATGCGGTGTATCATTAAGCCCGGTGGAAGCAGAACGGCTTGGAGGAATCTGCCCTGTCTGCGGAAAGAAGCTGACCATGGGCGTAGATCACAGAGTAGAACAGCTTGCAGACAGAGCGGAAGGTTTTGTGAAAAAAGATGGTAAGAAATATGAAAGCCTTGTACCTCTGCCGGAAGTGATCTCTACATGTATGGGCTATTCCACTGCAAGTAAGAAAGTGCAGGGGTGTTTTGAACAGATGATTCAGACACTGGGGACAGAATTCGACATTCTGCGAAATGTACCGTCAGAAGATATTAAATCCTGTGCAGGAGAACGGATTGCGGAAGGAATTGAAAATGTAAGAACCGGAAATGTGAAGAGAATTCCGGGGTATGATGGGGAATATGGAAAGATTGAATTGTTTGAGGAAAATTAAACATAGAATGATGAAATTATAAAACGGCCTATAAGAGAATGATTAGCGAGGAAATAGTGTATGAAGAAAATAGGGATTATTTCAGATACCCATGGCCTGCTCAGGCCGGAAATACTGGAAATTTTAAAGGGTTGCGACTGTATTATCCACGCAGGTGACGTAAACAAACCGGAAATTCTGGATAAACTGCGTATGATGGGTTCTATTTATGTAGTCCGAGGAAATAACGATAAGGACTGGGCAGAGGGAATTGCGAAAACTTTACATTTCACCATAGAAGGCGTGAAATTTTTCATGACCCACAATAAAAAAGACGTAGACTGGGATTTAAAAGACACACAGGTGGTAATCTTCGGACACACCCATAAATATTTCGAAAAAATGATAGACAACCGCCTATGGCTTAACCCGGGAAGTTGCGGTCCCAGACGTTTCGACCAGGAAATCACCATGGCAGTAATGACAGTCGATAATGGAACTTATCAGTGGGAAAAGGTTGCCATGCTTCCTGAAAAGTAAACAGAAGACAAAGTAGATTGGTCAGGAGGGAAGAAAAAATACACAGTAATGAAAGTGGTGATAATATGCACAAGTGGAATGAGATTACAGATGAGAATTCGCTGAAGGAATTTATGGAAAGAGTGTCGTTTTTCCATGATAGCTGTATCAAAGAGATGCATTATCTGAGCGGAGCATATGTTAATGAAAACCTGGATATGTATCCTGTAAACGATCGCAGGATTCTGAGAGTAATAATACAACGGCAGTATGAAGAAGATTCAATGATTGAAATGGAATTTCAGGGATTAAAATACTTAAAGTTATTTCCGGCAGACGAACGCTATTCATGCGAAATACTCGATTCCAATATAATTCTGAAAGAGGATTGTATCATCTGGAGCGACTGCGAAGATAAAACAGAGCTGGAAGATGGAGACACAGGAACTTTGGTATGTGCATCTAAACTTCGATGGCGTTCGATTTTCGGATATATGGGAGAGAAGAATTATTGGTAGGTGTGCCCTTTCCCACATTTCTTTTGACCCAAGGGGTGTGTAACAGCACAGTCTCTACTTCAATAATCCTTTGGATAAAGCCTTTATAATTTATGTAAAGTATATCGTATTTATTCTTTTTCGTAAAGAAGTCTGGATGGAAGCACTGCTTACCACAGTATAATATCAGTATAATATATAGAAAAAAAAGTTTTTGCAGAAAAGAATCAGGATTCTGTAAAAACTTTTTTTTTACGCAGAAACAACCTTGCAATTTGTGATGAATACGCTATAATAAAAAAACGTAATGAACCAAGATTGGTTAGACCAATATAAAGGAGTTGAATATTTGAAAAATAAAAAAGAACGAGACTGGAAGTTTATCATCGGTATGATTGTTCTGCTCGCCATTTTTGCTGTAATGGGAGGTGCTTTCTGGAATATGGTAGGAAAGCAGGCACAGATGGTCAGGGAGGAAGAGCAGAAAGAGGAAGCAAATGCTATTTTTGCAATCTATATCGAGACAGGAGAATTTCTGAAGACCGGAGTTTTTGTGGATCTGAACAATGGAACTATTTTCAGCGCAGACATACCGGCAGAGGGCATTTACAATAAAAAAGGAAAATTAATTTCCGATGATGTATTGGAAAATGGGGATAAAGTAAAGATATACGGCGATGGGATCATGCTGGAATCTTTCCCGGGACAGTATCCGGGCGTGACAAAGATCCAGAGAACCGGTCGAGCATCTCTCGAGGAAACTCAGGAGTACGAAGATCAGGTAACTGGAATGATGAAGCCTGTAGCCGTTCAGTAAGGATTAGAGGAGACTGAAAATGAAATACGTAAGACAATTCTGGATTATTTTACTGATATCCGCAATGGGAGAGGCATTACATGTTCTGATCCCGCTTCCTGTACCTGCAAGTGTGTATGGACTGGTGATCATGCTGATCGCACTGGGAACACACATTATCAGGCTGGAACAGGTCAAAGAAGCAGCTGAATTTCTCATAGAGATCATGCCGGTTATGTTTATTCCGGCAGGTGTCGGATTACTGACAGCCTGGGGCATACTGAAACCGGTATGTGTGCCGATCATTCTGATCACAGTGATCACCACAGTTGTGGTAATGATTGTGACAGGTCGTGTCACACAGGCAGTTATTCGTATGGACAGAAAGAAAGGACAGAAAAGATCATGACACAATTTATGAGTAATTCCCTGTTTTTTGGCGCAGCGATCAGTCTGATCGCATATGAGGCAGGACTTCTTTTGAAAAGAAAATTTAAGATGGCAATTTTTAATCCGCTTCTGATCGCGATCATTGCAGTAATAGCTGTGCTTTGTTTACTGCATATTGATTATGATACCTATAATCAGAGCGGTCAGTATATAAGCTACCTGCTCACACCTGCAACGGTCTGCCTGGCAGTTCCGCTGTATCAGCAGATGGAACTTCTGAAAAAGAATCTGAAAGCTGTAATCATTGGAATTGTTTCTGGTGTGCTTGCCAGTCTGGTCAGTGTGCTGATCCTTGCAAAGCTGTTCAGCCTGAGTCATGAGCAGTATGTAACACTTCTTCCGAAGTCTATTACCACAGCAATCGGAATGGGTGTTTCCGAAGAACTGGGTGGTATAGTAACGATTACAGTTGCAGTTATTATCATTACCGGTGTTCTTGGAAATATGCTCGCAGAGACTGTGATCAAACTTGCGCGTATTGAAGAACCGATTGCTAAGGGCCTGGCACTTGGAACCTCTGCCCATGCTATCGGTACTGCAAAGGCAATGGAGCTGGGTGAAATAGAAGGTGCCATGAGTAGTCTTGCAATCGCAGTTGCCGGTCTGCTGACTGTTGTAGGTGCGTCTGTGTTTGCACAGTTTATGTAAGAGCAGTAGTGATTGCCTGATAAATTGTTTTTGGCAATATCGAATATATCTGTTGACTTTAACATTATTTATACAAGAGAACTGTTGTGTCAGATGAGCAGAAGCGCTGACATAACAGTTCTTTTTTATTGAAAAACAAATGTTCGATAAACCTCTTCCATTTTTTATAAGAGTGTGGTATTATAAAATACAGAAACGAATGTATGTTCTGAAAATATGTTCGAAAGAAATGGGAGGGCTTATTATGGCAAATGCATCAGGTACCGCACAGAAAATGAGGAGAAGAAAAGAGAATCATAAGTTTTCCAGAATGATGGCAGTTATTCTGGGTCTGATCGTTACTATTGAGGTGATGATCGCGGGCGGCATGATCTTGGGCTTTTTCGGATAAGGAGGGCAGAGTATGAACGTACAGGCATTTTTAGAGGTTTTGCCGCTGGCGGGCGAGGGGATGCTCGGCGTGTTCGCAACGATCATCGTCCTGATCGCGGGCGTGGCCCTGCTCAATCGGTTTGGGAAAAAGAAGGATTCATAAAACAAAGGAATTAGTGTTCGATGGCCAAAAAGTTTTGCATATTTGCAGGGAATGTGCTAAAATACTGGAGACGTTAGCGCTGGCGCTGGTAATGCTGCTTGGCATGTTTCCAACGCCGGCACTCGCAGCATTCGTAAAGTGAGTGAATGATATGCAAATCCGGACTCATTCGCCAGAAGAAACAGAGGCCATCGGACGGAAAATCGCGGCCAAGTTACTGCCGGGAGACATCATTGCCTACTATGGCGACCTTGGCGCGGGCAAGACCGCGTTTACGCGGGGACTCGCCGCGGGGCTCGGCGTGACCGAACAGGTCACCAGCCCGACGTATACCATCGTCAACGAATATCTCAGCGGCCGGCTGCCGCTGTTCCACTTTGACATGTACCGTCTGGATTCCGC
>ERZ825896.2443-NODE-2443-length-17746-cov-3.791419_pt1 | contig 17746 bp, 14 predicted proteins | sample MGYA00519858_ERZ825896 | MGnify/ENA primary metagenome ERZ825896 (study PRJEB31778, sample SAMEA3449214) | human gut metagenome | biome: human gut; feature: human-associated habitat; material: faeces | place: United Kingdom | collected 2010/2012 ...
AGGGTCCGCTACGCTGGTGTACTAATCACCGCACTGACGCTGCCGTATGTCAAACCGTATTTGACCGGGCGTCCCGCAGAGCTGTAGCGTGCATATGGAAACGTTTAGAAGTTCGGAGCGCAACCATCGTTTCGAAAGGAAGGGAACACGATGACTGCTGAGATTATGGCCGCCACTGAGGCGAGCATGGAAAAGGCCCTCGAGAACCTCAAGGAGGCTTTCGTCAGCGTACGCACGGGTCGCGCCAATCCTATGATGCTCGACAAAATCAAGGTTGATTACTACGGCGTTCCTACGCCGATCAACCAGATGGCTGCCGTGAAAACCCCCGATGCTCACATGCTTACCATCGAGCCTTGGGACAAGTCCTGCCTGCGCGGCATTGAGGCTGCAATCCTCGCAAGCGACCTGGGAATCACCCCGTCCAACGACGGTTCCATGATTCGCCTTCCGTTCCCCGCTTTGACCGAGGAGCGTCGTAAGGAAATGGTCAAGCAGTGCAAGGCCTATGCCGAAGAGGGTCGTGTTGCAGTGCGCAACGCCCGTCGCGACGGCAATGCCAAGATCGAACGCCTGAAGAAAGACTCTGAGATTTCCGAAGACGATGCACGTCGCGCCGAAGAGCAGATTCAGAAGCTCACGGACAAATTCATCGGCACTGTCGACGAGATGCTGAAGAAAAAAGAAGCAGAGGTCATGGAAATCTAAGCTCGTCGGTCTTTCGGCGATTCAGGGCTTCTTGTCCTCGTTTAGGCCTGGAGCAACCTCGTTCGCCGACACCTTGCCTTCTTTCGCCCGCGCCGTCTTTACGGCGGCCGGGCTGGAAATGCACCGATGCTGCCGTCCGTATCGCGCGGGCGGCCGCCGCTTTTTTCGGTCCATTTCCAGCTCGTGCTCACGCACGGCTCCGATTCGAAGGAGAGGGGTACCACATGTTTCACAAGCCTCTTGATGTTATATTTCCCAATCCGCCTGCTGGATTGGATTTTCACGCGCTCGACCCCGAGCGTGTTCCCGAGCATGTTGCGGTTATCATGGACGGCAACGGCCGTTGGGCAAAAAAACGTGCCCTGAACAGGTTGAAAGGTCATAAAGCCGGCATCGAGGCCGTGCGCGAGACCATTCGTTGCGCAAGCGATACGGGCGTGCGTTATCTGACCATTTACTCGTTTTCCACGGAAAACTGGAAGCGCCCCGAAGAAGAAGTCGTGGGGCTGATGGACCTGTTCGCCAAAACCATGCTTGCCGAGGTTGACGGCCTGCACGAAGAAAACGTACGCGTGCGCACCATTGGCGACTTGTCCAAGCTTCCCCGCGAAACCCGCGAAGCGTTCGACGAGGCGTGGAAGAAGACGAAAGATAACACGGGCATGACGCTGCTCGTCGCGGTGAATTACGGTTCGCGTCAAGAAATCCTGCGTGCCGTGCAGGCATGTGTGCGCGAGGCGGTTTTGCAGGGCGAACAGACGGGCGAGCTGCCTGCTGTTACCGAAGAGCTTTTCGAGCGTGGCCTTTACACGGCCGACGTTCCTGATCCCGATTTGGTGATTCGCACATCGGGCGAGATGCGCATCTCCAACTTCTTGCTCTGGCAGGTGGCGTATTCCGAGTTCTACTGCACCGACGTGCTCTGGCCCGATTTCAACCGATACGATTTCTTGCGCGCCCTGCTTGACTACCAGTCTCGCGATCGCCGTTTCGGGGCGGTGCAATAACGTGTCGGAGCAGCAGGATACCAAGCGAACGAAAAAAACCTACGAATCCGCCAAGACGAAAATGACGGAGAAAAAAGACGCCGCCAAAAAGTTCGTATACGCTAAAACGCCCGATAGACTCAAGAACGCAAGCGATTTGCAGGTTCGATTTCGCACAGGCTTCATCTATGTGACCGTTTCGGTGCTCTGTGTGCTTGCGAGCGAATTGAGCACGGTGCTTCTGCTCTGTGCTCTTTCCGGCATTGCGGCGGGGGAGTTCTTCTATATGCTGCGAAGCGACGCGAAGCTTCCCAATGAGCTTCTCGGTATCGTGGCGGCCGTTGCGTATCCTTTAAGCGTGTGGCAGCTCGGTCTTCCCGGCGCCCTCATAGTGACGGGTGCTTTGCTCGTAGCCCTTTTGGTCTGGTACGTATTCTGGATGCGTGCCCGCGTGGGAGATGTCGGCGTGTCGTTTTTCGGCTCGGCCTATACGGGCCTGCTGCTTTCCAGCCTTATCGTCGTGCGCGAGGCAATTCCGGGCCTGTGGGGCGGAGTGCTCGTCATTGGCATTTTCTGCAGCGTATGGGCGAACGATTCCTTTGCATATCTGGTTGGCCGCAAGTTCGGCAAGCATAAGCTTGCTCCGCGCATTTCGCCGAAGAAAAGCTGGGAAGGCTTCGTGGGGGGGCTCATTGGATCTGTGGTCATTTGGTGCCTCATGACATTGATTCCCGGCGTGAATATGGACTTGGTGCAGGCCGTGCCTTTCGGCATCGTATGCGGGTTGTTCGGCGTGCTGGGCGATCTGGCGGAAAGCCGCATCAAACGCAACTCCGGCGTGAAGGACTCGGGAACGATCATGCCCGGCCACGGCGGAATTCTCGACCGCTGCGACTCTCTGTTTTTGGCGTCGGTCACCGCTGCGGTTATGCTTGTCGGTGCCGGATGCGTTCCGTACGCCATCTAGGCATACGGTTCGTCGTGCGTGATTTGACGCGTGCGGCATATGCGACTTACGCCGCGCGTGGGACGAATGTCTTTAGGCGCTGCGGCGTCGTGCTGCGCCCAGGCTGTTTTTGCGGAGCGCACAAGATGAAGACGAAGGGTTGATTCGTATGGATCGGAATCAGGGTAGAAAACGTATTGTCGTGCTTGGGTCGACGGGTTCGATCGGCCTTCAGACGCTCGATGTCGCACGCCGTCATCCGGAGGCCATCGAGGTTGTTGCGCTTGCGGCCAACACCAATGTGGACGAAGTCGTCAAACAGGCTCACGAGTTCAAGGTGCGTCATATCGCGTTCGGCGACGAGCGGCTTGCTGGCGATGCTCGTCTTGCCCATGCGCACGGCGGCGTGTCGGTCGGCTTTGGGCAAGAGGGGCTGCTCGACCTGGTTCGTCTCGAAGAGGCGGACACGGTGGTCAACGCGCTTGTCGGTGCTGCGGGCATGCGTGCTTCGTACGAGACGCTCGCATGCGGGAAGCAGCTTGCTCTTGCGAACAAGGAAAGCCTTGTTGTAGCGGGCGATTTGATCATGCCGCTTGCGGCGAAGGTCGATGCCTCCATGGCCGCCCGCCGTGCGGCAGGAGTTTGCGTTGCGGGTGATGTGCCGGCTGCGACGTCGACGGTTGACGCTCCGGGGCTTTCCGGTGCCCTCATGCCGATTGATTCCGAGCATGGGGCTATCTATCAATGCCTGCTGGGCGAGCGCCATGCGGAAGTGACGGCGCTGTGGGTCACCGCCTCGGGAGGGCCTTTCCGCGGTAAAACGCGCGCTGAGCTCAAGAGCATGACGGCGGCCCAGGCCCTCGCTCATCCCACCTGGAAAATGGGACCGAAGATCACCATCGACTCATCCACTCTGATGAACAAAGGCCTAGAGGTTATCGAGGCACATCACCTCTTTGCCATGCCGTACGAGAAAATCAAAGTGGTCGTGCAGCCGCAAAGCGCCATTCATTCCATGGTGGAGTTTTCGGACGGCAGCGTGAAGGCTCACCTGGGAACCACGGACATGCGAATCCCCATCCAGTTCGCCTTGAGCTATCCCGACCGCTGGAACGCTCCCGTCGAACCTCTTGACTTTACAAAGCTCGGTTCGCTGGAATTCTATCCCGCCGACACCGAGACGTTTCGTTGCCTCGATCTTGCCCGTCATGCCGGTACAGTCGGCGGCACGCTTCCGTGCGTCATGAACGCAGCCAACGAAGTGGCCGTGGCGCATTTTCTCAAAGACGCCTGCGGCTATCTTGATATAGACGGATGCGTGGAATATGTCATGGACGCACATGAGGCGGAAGGCGTGCAGAAGGTGGAAAGCCTCGACCAGCTTGCCGAGCTTGATACGTGGGCCCGCAACAAGGCTGCACAGCATCTTGCCGCTCGGCGTTAGTGCGGCGTTTTGCCGCTAGATTGACAGCGTCGTTTCAATTCCGTGGAGTTCGTTTCCTATCTCGTTCGCACGGGGGGACGCGCCGTATCGAAATGCTAGACTTCATCGCGCATCGGGCTGCCCGGTGCGCGTTTTGATATACACGGACATGCGGAAGACGTTGCTCAGCACGTTTTTTGCGGCGTATGAATAGGACGAGCATGGATATTGTCATGATGGTCTTGTATCTGGCCATAGTTCTTTCGATTCTGGTCTTCGTGCACGAAGGCGGTCACTATCTTGCGGCGCGGGCGTTCGGCGTTCGCGTGACCGAGTTCATGATCGGTCTTCCTGGACCGAATATCGGCTTTACTTGGAAAGGGACGCGCTACGGTTTGACTGCCATTCCGCTTGGCGGCTATGCGAAAGTGTGCGGCATGGAACCTGGCAAGGAAAACCCGCATATTGAGAGAGCCCTCGCATACGCCTACACGCACGGGACGATTTACGCGGACGATCTTGCGGAAGAAATCGGCATTTCCACGGACGATGCCTGCGAGGTTTTGTATGTGCTCGAAGACTGGGGGTGCCTTGTCGGCCCGAAGAAAAGTGACGAGCACAACATCTTTCGCACGCGTGCTTTGCGCGATGCGAAGCGCGGCATCGATCTGAAAGAGGGGGAGCCGCGTGCATTCGAAAACTCCCACGACCTGTATCTTGAGGAGCGTTCCCATACGTATCGCTCCCTACCGTTCTGGAAGCGCTCGGTCATTCTTCTCGCTGGCATTTTCATGAACTTACTCGTTGCCATTGTGCTGTTGGTTGTCGCCTTCTCCGTCATAGGCGTCGACGTGACTGACGACGCCGGCACCATGCAGCACATCGTCTTGAGCCCCCTTGACTCCATTTCGGCGGGAGCGACTTACATCGGCATGGTTGTGCAGGCGGTTGCGGGCCTGTTCAATCCTCAAACGGTCATGCAAAGCGTTGAAGGCTCGACGAGCGTTATGGGAATGGCCGTTATGTCGAAGGCGTACGCCGATGCGGGCATTGCCATGTTCTTGCAGTTCATGGCAATGATTTCCGTTTCTTTGGGAATTATGAACCTGCTGCCCATCCCGCCGCTCGACGGCGGACGTTTCGTCATCGAGATATTTCAGAAGGTCTCTCGCAGGGTGGTCGGCTACAAGGCCATGAACTACATGAGCATCGCGGGCATGGCGCTGTTCGTCGGGTTCTTCGTCATTATGCTCAATCAGGACATACAGCGATTTGTTTTCGGAAACTGGTAGACGGTGCTTGTCCCAGATGATTTCGGGGGCTAATTCAGCGGCAGCTCGAAAAGCACGGAGTCAAACGATCCGTCAGGGTAATGCAACGTTGCCTCACCGATGCGTACGAAGCCTTCGGATTCGTAGAGGTTTTGAGCAGGGGTATTGTCGGGCAGGATGTCCAGGCGCACGCAGCGTTTTCCGTTCTTGCGTGCGATATCGATCATAGCGCGCAGCAGGGCGCGGCCGATGCCCTTGCCCTGGAAGCGCGGCAGCGAGCACAGCAGGTGGATGACGGAATATTCGTCGATTGCGGCAGCGACGTTCCAATCGACACCGTCATATTCGGTTGCGCCGTGGTGCTCGAGCACGCCTGCGCCAGCTAATTCTCCGTCGCATTCGCAGACGATCATGCAGCCTTCTTCGACCGCGCGGCACAAGAATGCGTCGTCGGGGTACGTTTCGCGGTCCCATTCGGGGTCGAACGCGGATTCCGCCATGGCGGCAATCATTTCGTCGTAGAACGCTGCGATGCGCTCGAACTCCTCAGGCCGTGCAATACGGACGATGTTCATACGTGTTCCTTTCGTTTTCTCGCTCGGGATCGGTTCCGTTCGGAATTGTATATGAACATGTCGGCATCATGCGGGCGGCCTGGGACATAGGCGTCGCTACGGGGCGCGTTTGCCGAAATCGTACGCAGCGTCCGTTCGGGGTGGTGTAGGCTTTCGGCATCTTGTTCGGCTCGCCCGAAGCGACCGCATTATGCCGAGCGGGCTCGGTTTCGTGGAGGGCATGGGGGAAAGGAAGAATGCCGTGTCGTGTCTTGACGAATCCGAGCTGAAAGCTGTGCGGCCCGATGCTTTATCTCCTGCGGAGATCGAGGCGAAGGCCGAGTCCATCGCGGTAGGGAAAGCGGGGATGAAGCCTGCCAAGGTGTTCGTACTCGCCATGCTTGCTGGCGCTTTCATCTCGTTCGGCGCCTTGTATTTCTGCGTTTTCTTGGGCGATCCGTCCATTCCGTTCGCGGTGCAGCGCGTCGTAGGCGGCTTGTGCTTCTGCCTGGGTCTGGTCTTGGTGCTGTGCTGCGGCGCGGAGCTGTTCACCGGCAACTCCCTCATGGTTGCTGCCTTGGCCAGCAAGAAGATATCGGTTTCCGCTATGCTGAAGAACTGGGCGATCGTCTGGGTGGGCAATCTTGTGGGCGCTTTGGTGACGATATTCCTCGTATACATGGCCCATATTGCCGATATGAATGGTGGCGCTGTGGGCGCAACCATGGTTTCTGTGGCTGTTTCGAAGGTTACGCCCGACTGGATTACGCTGTTTTTCAAGGGCGTCTTGTGCAATATCTTTGTCTGCCTGGCGGTGTGGATCGGTTTCGGGGCTCGTACGGTCGTCGACAAGGTTATCGGCATCTTGTTGCCCATCTCAGCATTCGTGGCGTGCGGCTTCGAGCACTGCGTGGCGAATATGTTCTTTCTGCCTATGGGCCTTCTGGCCAAGACGAGCGGTTTCGCTCAAATTGACGCAAGCGCGCTCGATTTGGGGAGCGTCTTCTACAATATCTCTGCCGCCACGCTCGGCAACATCGTAGGAGGCGCGGTGTTTGTCGGTTTGGCGTACTGGTTTGTGTATAAGACGAAGGCGGATTAACGTCCGCGCGGCTCGTACGCGTTAAAAATGCGGTTGTATTCGATGTAACGATGTCGGCCCCGGAGCTTTTCGGTTCTCGGAATCGGAGGCTCCGGGGCCGACTTTGCGTTTCGAAACGGGACTAGAACGTGAGCGTGCGCTCGCTGCCGTCGATGTCGCGCATGTGAGCTACGCCGTTTCTTACGCTGAAATACACGAGGCGGCCATCATTTGGCGAATCATGGTGTTCGCCGATGCCTACCATGTGTTCGAAGCCCGCCTGGCGCAGCGCGGCGCTGGCGGAAGCGTCGTCGGCAAGATCCGCCTGGCCGGTTACGACAATCCAGTATTCGCCGGGCTTCCAGCCGGACAGCTCGAATTTAGGGTTGCGTGCGAGCTCTCGATACACATCTTTGTCGCGCGAGGTGGAAAACCAGAGTTTTCCTTGTTCGGCGGCGGCGAAACTGAAAGGCCGCACGCGCGGTTGCACGGTATCGCTCTCGTCGATCGTGGCGAGGAACCACGCGGGGATGCCCGTCAGATAATCGACGATTTCTTCGAGCGCCTCGTAGGCTGCGTTATTGGTCATGGTAACTCCTGGAATCTGCATGCGTGAACAATCTGAGTCTGAGCGCGGCGTGAAGCGGGGGGGGTAGCGGCGCGCCTACAGCTCTATGGGCGCCCACTCGTCGTGGTTGCAGATCCATGCCTGAGGTTCTTCCACGCTGAAAAAGACGAGCGTTTCATCGTGCGGTCCGTCGTAGTGTTCTCCCAGGCTTTCGAGATGCTCGTACCCCGCCGCGCGCACCTCTTCGCCTACGAGGTCTTCAAGTCCCGCTTTGCCGCGAAGAATCAGCCAGCCGTGGCCAGGCCACCACGAGGTTGCTTCGAAGCGCTGGTTTTCCAGAAGCTCCTCCCATACGTCTTTGGTGGTCGCCGTGCAGAACCAGATTTTTCCGTGTTCTTCGGCGGCGAAGCTGAACGGGCGAACGTGGGGCTGCCCGTTTACGCTGGTTGCGAGATACCACGCGGGGACGGCGTTGAGGTATTCGAGGATAGTCGCAATTCCGTTCATAGTGCTTCCTTTCTTTTCGGGGCTAAGGATATTTCTCGGCGTTCTCTTTCGCCTACAGCAGATAATTTACGGCAAGAACGCAGGTGCCAAGGGAAGCCATGGCTAGTGCTGCTATTGCATCTGTTGCCGTGAAGTGCAAGGGATGCAGGCGCGTTCGTCCAACGCATCCGTGATAGCATCGCGCGTCCATGGCGAACGCAAGCGTTTCCGCGCGGCGGAATGCGCTGGTGAAAAGCGGTATGGTGAGCGAGGAGAGCATGCGGATGCCCCGTTTCGGGCTGCTGGAAAACGTTGCGCCGCGGCTTATCTGGGCATGGTAGATGCTGACGAACTCGTCAGCGAACTGCGGCATGAAGCGCAGGGCTATGCCCATGATCATGCCGAGCTCGTGGGCGGGAAAGCCTATCTTCGCGAGAGGGGAGAGCAGGCGTTCAAACCCTTCGGTTAGGTCGATCGTCGTAGTGGTCATGGTGATCAGGCTCATGCCGAGCATCATGAGAACAAGACGGCATGCGATGAACGAGCACGAATACACGCCACCTTCGCTGATGCGGATGAACCACCATTGGAACAGGACCGCTCCGTCTTGGATAAGGAAGAGGTTCAGGACGGATGCTACGATCACGATGGCCAGCAGAGGCGCGAGCGATCGGGCGGCTTTGCCAAGCGGTATGCGGGAGAGCGCGTAGAATGCTGCGACGAAAAGGGCCACGACGCCCAATCCCCAGAAATCCTGCGAAAGCAGGGCGGCGGCGATGAGTGCCATGCCTGCTAGAAGCTTTGTACGCGGGTCGAGCTTGTGAAGGGGGCTTGACCCAGGATAGTAGCTACCGAAGGAGAAGACGGAATTCATCGGATGCCCTCCTTGCCTGCCTTCGAGCACGCTGTTTTTTCCGATAGCGTCGGGGCGAGTATTTCGATGAGAGAGTCTATAGTATACAGTGTACAGTCAGGCATGGGAACGCCGCGCTCGCGAAGCTTGCTTGCCATACGTTGAGCTGCGGGAACGCCGAGTCCGATGGCTTCAAGCTCCTTCTCTTGCAGGAAAACGGTTTCGGGCGCGCCCATGGCGAAGGTTTCTCCCTCTTTGAGGACGATGAGCTTCTGGCAAAACGCAGCGAGGTCGTCCATGCTGTGGGACACCATGATTACGGTCAGCCCCATTTCTTTGTGCAGCGAGGAAATGAGCGCGAGGAAATCTCGGCGCGCGGCGGGGTCGAGCCCGGCCGTTGGCTCGTCGAGGACGAGCACGCTCGGCCTCATGGCCAATACGCCGGCGAAGGCCACGCGGCGTTGCTGGCCGCCGGAAAGCTCGAAGGGGCTTGCGTCTTTAAGAGCTTCGAAATCAAGGTCGACTCGCGCAAGCGACTCGCGCACGCGAACGTCGATTTCGTGTTCGTCGAGTCCCATGTTGCGCGGGCCGAAGGCGACGTCGTCGTAAACCGTGGCCGCGAAAAGCTGACGCTCGGGGTATTGGAAAACAACGCCCACCTTAGACCGTGCGACGTTGGCTTCTTTTTTATCGGCGATGTCTTTGCCCTCCACGAGCACGCGGCCGCAGGTGGGTTTCAAGATGCCGTTCATGTGCTGGATAAGGGTCGATTTTCCCGATCCGGTATGGCCGGCAATGCCGACGAACTCTCCTTTCGCTATGGAGAAAGTTGCATCGTGCAGCGCCCAGACAGCGTTGGGGTCGTTGCCCCACTTCGCCTGCTTATCGTGCTTCTTCGAGCGATTCTTCTTCGCGCGCGAAGCGTCGAGGTAGGTATGGGATACATGGTCGAATTCGATGAGGGGGGCGACGTTTTGTTGCGTGTTTGCCATCGAGGCATTGTCGGTTACGGCCGTCGACGCCTCGTCCAATGCCGAAGCTGAGCTCGCCGTCGGAGCTTCGTCCGCTGCTTGGGCCGATTCTGATGCCGGCGCGTCGTCAGTCGGGACGCTCTCGCAGGCATCCAGAATCGCGCTTTCCCCCGTTGCTTTGCACCGCTTTGCGAGGCGAGAGGGGTCTGCTGCTTGGACGATGGCATCCGCCAAGGCGTTTTCGCGAATGCAGACGGGAATGCGGGCGCCTTGTTCGCGCAGCGCCGTGGAGAGGCGGCACGCAAAGGGCACTTCCAGATTAAGGCGCCCAAGGATGTCGGTTCGTGCGAGAACTTCATCGGGAGTACCCTCAAGGGCGACGCGTCCCTGCTCCAAAACGATGACGCGATCGGCCTCGGCGGCTTCTTCCATGAAGTGGGTGATCATAACGATGGTCATGCCTCGTTCGTGCAATTCCTTGCATACGCGCATGAGGCCTTTACGTCCGCGCGGATCAAGCATGGAGGACGCCTCGTCAAGAATGAGAATCTTCGGATTCATGGCCAAAACGCCGGCAATGGCGACGCGTTGCTTCTGGCCGCCCGAAAGCGCGTTGGTCTCGTGCTTTTCGAAGCCGACGAGACCGACCTCTTCGAGTGCGGAGCGGACGCGCAGGGCTATTTCCGCCGTTTCTACGCCGAGATTTTCCGGGCCGAAGGCGACGTCGTCCTCAACGAGCGAGGCTACGAGTTGATCATCGGGGTTTTGAAACGCCATGCCTGCCGTGGAGCGGATTGCGTACAGATTTTCCTCGTCGGCGGTGTCCATTCCGTCGGTGGACACCGATCCGGCGTCGGGAATGAGCAGCGCGTTGAAGTGCTTGGCCAGGGTGGACTTGCCGCTTCCGTTGCCTCCGAGAATGCAGACGAACTCTCCCGGTGCGATATGAGTGTTGATCCCAGCGAGGACAAGCCGGTCTCCGTCGTATGTGAATTCAACATTGGTGCCGGTGATCATGGGTTTTGTTCTTTCGTTTTGTTTGGAGCGACGAAGGCCGTGCGCTACGTAGGCCATTCGTCGCGCATGCGATACGGCGGTTTCATGGATACCCTAGCGCAGAATAGCCGTCAAGCAGGCGAATACGCGGGGTGACGAAAGAGCCGTACGCCCCTCTTGCTCGAGGGGCGCTTTGGAATCTGCGGATAGTGCAGGCGTGGCGGAGAAGGGTACGCTGTTTGTCTAGGCGGCCCGGCTTGCGGGGCGGCCCTTCACGCGGTCTTTCTTCGGGGTGATGAGGTTGGAAACGGCTTTGTACACTACGAGAGTGAGCAGAGCATTCAGGATGGTTTTCACGAGGTTGAATGGCAGCAGGGCGGGAAGAATCAAGGGGATGATAACGTCGGCGCTGCCGTAGTAGAACCATACGCCAATGGTCAGGTTGACGAGGATGGCTCCTGCCGTTGCCACGATGACGCTGATGGCGAGGCCTGCGACGGCGCCTTTCAGCGTATGCATACGCTTATATAGCAAGGCGGCGGGCAGGACGAAGAATACCGTGGCGAAGATGTTCATGAGCGAACCGACCCATTCTCCCAGGATGAGCCCATGGATGACGGCCGCGACCGATCCTACGGCGATGCCTGCTCCGGGTCCGAAGGCGAACCCGCAGACCATGGCGGGCATGAGGGAGGGGTCGTAGGTCAAAAATGAAACGCCTGGAATAAGGGGAATTTGAACGAAGGAGAACAGCGACGCTATGGCGCACATGAGCGCCATGGTTACAAGCTGGCGTGTATTCCATCTGTTCGAATTGTTGAACCGGGGCTTTTTTGCGTTTGCGGCCATGGTGACTACCTTTCGTGCGGGACGGCTTGCGGATAAGGTTGCTTCTTGTCCCGCATGAAAGAAACAAGCCCGTATGAATTCCAATACGGGCTTGTCATTCGCATGAGAATACGGCTCCGGAAAGGGCCGTTTGTCGTGCGAACTCTGCCTCTTCCATCTGGACTGTGACCGTTGGTTTCGGGTTTTCACCGAATCAGCCTGGCGCGCAGCGCCAGGGTCGCGGACTGACGAAATGTCGGCGAGCTGCGCGTGTAACGCGTTTGGCCGATAGATTTCGATTACCGCCAGTGGGGAATTTCACCCCGCCCTGAAACAGAATTCATAGTGCGCATTGTAGCACCGACCCTGCCGCGCTGCAGGGGTTTTCCGACCCGAAACTCCCGGGCTCCCTGAAACCGTTAAAAATAAGCGATGCTATAGGCGTGTTTTATCGGTTTTCGATGTTTTGGCGATATGTGCAAATTGCGCTTCGGTCGTTTTTGGGACAACGCATGCAAAGGGTGAGCTGAGGGATGCTTTTGGCGTGTGGGACATTCCCTCTCGTGTCGCGTTTCTCGCCCACAGTCCCGCCAGTCGCGTCGTTCGCCCGGGGCCCGTCGGGCAGGGCCCCGTTGGGCGCGTCGTTCGCCCGGGGTCCGTCGGGCAGGGCCCCGTTGGGCGCGCTCGTTTTGGAAAAATGCACGAGAAGCCAACTTTGCTATCGCAAAACTCACGAAACGTACCAAAGAGGAGACGAATCACCCCATCTTGATTGCAAAATCATTCAAATAAATCCACAAATTATTAAATAATATGGAATAACATCAATCAAACAGGGAGGCTTGCGCCGTCGATCGATACGTTTCGTACAATATGCGAGTCCGGAAGCGTGTTTTGGTGCATTTTGGGTTCAGGATGGAGCGTATCGGCGTTTTTGGCGTCAAATCAGCCCTTGCGTTTGGCTTGCTGTTCGCAACAGCCCGCCGCTGCAGGTCTTGCTCTGTCGCACCGCGTCTCGGGCCGTCGCGCTGCGCTTCAGCAGGGGAGCCCAAGCTTCCGGCGAAGCTCACGGTGCTTTTTCTCGAAATCTGTAGGATTTGCGCGTCGTTGCTTTTGCGTGGCTTTCCGGACCGCCTCTGCAATGGCATCGCACGCAGCCATGTTGTTCATCTCCTCGCTTGTAACGCCGATCGTCGTCCATTGCATTGCTGCGAGCGCGTTCGCTCGCCGTGAATCGCGTATTCGCGCGAACTCTCCCTGATGTGCGAAATCGCTTTGGTACTCGACGTCCACCTTGAATTTTGGCCAGCATAGGTCACAGCGCAGCGAAGCACGTTGCGCGATGGATGCCGCTTGTTCGCTCAGCTTGACGGGGTGGTTCATGAGGGGGATTTCAAGTCCGTATCTGCCAAGGCGGCGCGGCAATCCAAGGAGCAGCGCAAGTGCGGTTTCTCGCGGAGAAGCGGATCCGTCAGACATATATAGAAGGGCTCGTCGCGCAAGGCGGGACCCGCGAAGGGAGGGGTTGCGCTTCAGGAAATCGCGAATACGCTGCGTCGATGTGAGCGCTTCAACTTCGTACTGGGTGGCTGGCCCCGTGTGCGTGGTTTGGTACGTACCGCACAGCTCATAGCCTAGCTCGAGCAGCCAAGCGAAGTCGGCTCTCCTATCGGCGCATTGCACAAAAGCGAGTTCGGGAGAACACACCAAGCATCTCTTTGTTAGCTCGAAAAAGGAATCGGACGAAACCTGCGCACTGAGCAGGTGCGCCTCGATATCTCCTTTGCGTCGACATTGTCCTTGTGAGGAGGTGACGAAGTGGAGCGGAGCGCAAATGCCTTCGAGCGAAAGGAATTCTAACGCCTCGCTCGTGCCGCTGAATTCGGGCGAACCGATGACGTGGCCTCGTAAGGCGTTCGCGAGGATTGTCGTTGCGTCGTGTGTCGAAACCGAGATTCGTGGTGTGCTTCTGGTCCGGCTGGGGTTGGCAAGAGCAGTGGCAAGATTGCGCTGCATGAAACGGTGAATCTGCAGGGCGGTGATGTGGCTGTATATAACGCGGTCGAGTTTGGGCATAGGGGTCCTCTCGTGCCCCGGTTGAGAGGATCTTGCGGTCTTAGATTAGAGGCGGGGCGTTGCCTCAGGTACTTTCAAAGAAAGCGCCGCACTGGCTCTTGCGCGCGAATTCCAATTGCATTGTCAAAGCAGATGGACGACCGAATTATACCAAAGGGCTTTCTCCACACGTCTTGTTTTCCATGACGCTTTTCAGGTTTAATGCATTTTTCAACTGAATGGAAAACAACATCGGCGTACAATGACACGCTAACGTAAAAATGGGGAAGGCGGAAACGCATGGATATTGTCGGCATTCTCAACCAGATCGATGCCGTTGTATGGGGTCCTTTGATGATTTGCCTCCTGTTGGGATCGCACATCTTCTTGACCATCCGTACGGGTTTCATTCAAAGGAAGTTGCCCAAAGCAATCAAGATGTCTGTGGTCAATGACGAAGGCAGCGAAGGCGACGTAAGCCAGTTCGGCGCGTTGGTGACGGCGCTCGCAGGCACCATCGGCACGGGTTCCATCGTCGGTGTGGCCACGGCCATCATCGCGGGCGGTCCGGGCGCGGTGTTTTGGATGTGGCTCACGGGCGTGTTCGGCATTGCCACGAAATACTCCGAGGTCTACGCAGCCGTCAAATACCGCGTGAAAGACCACAAGGGCGAAATGCTCGGCGGCGCCATGTATGCGTGGGAACGCGCCTTCAGGCGCAAGGACGGCTCTTTGCCCTGGTGGGCGAAGCTCGGCGCGGTGTCGTTTGCGCTGTTCGCCATCGTTGCCACCATCGGCACGGGTTCCGCGGTCCAGTCCGCCGCAATGACGGGCATCATCGAGTCGAGCTTCCCGGGTATTCCTGAGTGGCTTATTGCCCTGGTCATCGCCATCTTGGTGTCTGTGGTCATCTTCGGCGGCGTGAAAACCGTTTCGGTCGTATGCGAAAAGCTCGTCCCGTTCATGGCTGTGGCATATGCGGTGGGCTGCTTGGCCATCATGGCCATCAACTGGCAGTATCTCGGTCCCGCATTTGCGCTGATTTTCGAGTGCGCGTTCACCTCGAAGGCGGCGTTTGGCGGCGCCGTGGGGTCGGGCATCATGGTTGCTTTGCAGTTCGGTTGCGCCCGCGGTTTGTTTTCTAACGAATCAGGCTTGGGTTCTGCTCCTATTGTTGCGGCCGCTGCTGCCACGAAAAACCCTGCGCGTCAGGCGCTTGTTGCCATGACGGGCACGTTCTGGTCCACGGTTGTTATCTGCGCAATCACCGGAATTGTCCTGGTTTCCACCATGCTTGCTCATCCGGGCATTGTCGAGGGCGGTTCCATCAAGGAGGGCGCGGCGTTGGCGAGCGCGGCGTTCGCAACCATTCCGTATCTGGGCACTCCCATTCTGGTCATCGGTATGATTAGCTTTGCGTATTCAACCATTCTCGGCTGGAGCTATTACGGCAATCGTTGCGCAACGTACCTCTTTGGCCGTCGCGCCATCCTTCCGTACCAGATTCTCTATGTTATCGTCGGATTCTTGGGAGCTATCGGCGTGGGCGATGTGGTCTGGGTCGTCTCCGACATCGGCAATGCGCTTATGGCCATCCCGAACATCATCATGGTGTTGTTGCTGTCCGGGATGATTGCGCGAGAGACCAAGCATTATGTCTACGAGGGTCATCTTGACGAAGCCTACGAAGAGGATATTCCCGTCATAGAGGGTAAGTAGAGTGTCGTTGCCTCCTTTGCTGAAAGCGCCTGCTGCGAAATTGCAGCGGGCGCTTTTTTGCTGCTGGCGGCAATGCGGCTCTTGTTGTATTGCGATGCCTTCAGATCCCCAGGTGGACGCACTCTTCCACCGAACTTTGACGACCAGGGCATTCTTGTCACATTGACGTTAATGTGACAAGTGCGTAATATCTTTTTACGATATTCTAAAAAAGGTAACTCGGGGATAATGGAAGGGGATGAATTAGGCATGAAAGTCTGTTTCGTGCTTGAAAGATTCTCGCTTCCCTCTCTTCTGTGCGGCGGTTTTACCGACGCTTCTCTCGCCGGTGCTCTGAAGAATACGTATCGGGGGGGGGTCTTCCCTCTAAGGACTTCCGGTCTTCTGAATCATTGTTCCGTCGTCGTCAGATGGCATTTTTTATACGCGGCCACCATGGCGTGTTGTCGATGCGCCCTTCCGTGCTTGTAAGACGGGGGGTTGTCGCATGATTGCTCGCATCTGGAACGTTCTTCTCACGCTGTTTCTTCTGGTAGCTGCCGTTTTAGTTATTGCCTTTGCAGGCGTTCGTCTTGCGGGGCTTACGCCTTATGCGGTTCTTTCCGGGTCCATGGAGCCGGAGTATCCTGTCGGTTCTCTCATCTATGTCAAAGATGCCGACCCCTCTTCGGTGGAAGTGGGCCAGGCCATTACCTTCAGGCAGGGGTCAGGCACGCTGGTCACGCACCAGGTGTACGAAATCGACTCCGAGCAGCAGCTGTTTTACACCCAGGGCATTGCCAACGTGGATTCAAGCGGCGAAATCATGCACGATGCGGTCCCCACGCCTTGGTCTTCTCTTGTGGGTCAGCCTATCGCCTGCGTGCCGTATTTGGGTTACGTGAACGATTGGATTACCCATGCGCCGGGAATCTATGTGGTCGTGGCGTTCGTCGCGGTGGTCATGGCTATCTCCGTCGCCCTCGAACTTCGCCGTATGACGCTGGAAAAGCGTCGCGCAGAAGAGTTTGAACGGCATGACGAAGAACTGCGCCAGCGTTTGGGATTTTATGGACACGGCCCGATTCAGAACACACCCTATGAAGCCGTGTATAACGATGGATATGCTCCAGGTTATGGCGCAGGCCACGATGCTTGCAACTCTGGCTATGTTGCAGGTCGTGGTCCCGGCTACGTCGAGGATTTCCGTCGCGCTCCTTACGGCGGTGCGGCACCTAACGCTGCCTCTCCCTATCGCGAACATCCCCGCCCGAATCAGGGCTTTGCCAGCGTGAATCCGCCGCGGGTCGGGTCATCAAGTCGTCGCGGTGCTCATGCGCGTCCGCAAGATGAATTGCGCAGAACGCGCCGTCGTTAACGAGCGGTTTCTTATTTTAGGCGACATCCATCTAGGAGATGTTGAAGGGGTGCTTTCCGAGAAAGCAAAGAAGAAAGGAGTGGAAGGGTGAATACTTCTACGCAGAACACAGGAAGGAAGAGGACTACGCTGACCGTCGTCCTTATCGCTTGCTTGGTGCTGGCGGTGGGTGCGGGCGTCTTTGCGTGGTTCAGCGCTCAGGACAGCAAGACGAACACCTTCGTCCAGGGCAATGGCGTGACGGAGCCCGAGAAGAAGCCCGATCCGACTAATCCCGAGCAGGGCGGTAACGAGAATAACTCCGACCTTGACAAATGGCTCGTCGAGACCAACTGGAAAGACAACTCCTCCATCTCGGCCGACTCCATCGTGGCCAAGAACCCCAACGTTGGCATCGGCAAAGATTCCAAGGATGCTTACGTCTTCCTCGAGGTTGAGAACAATCTGGGTGCTGGTTCCTACTTCGTCCTTGGTGACAACTGGGCTCCCGTGACGGGCAAGGTCACCAAGTTTGACGGCGCAACTTTCCCCGAGGGCAAGGCCGATCGCTGCTACACGGGTGGTCTGTTCGTGTACGTCGGTGATTCCCAGGGTACTGACGAAAGCGCCATGGCGATGCTCGTCCACAATGCCGGCAATGACGTATATACGGGCGAGGCCTTCGACAAGGTCTACACCACGAAGGACTATAAGTTCGCCGATTCCTCCAACACTATCAAGGTCAAGGCGTATCTTGCTGCGGCGTCCGCTGAGGGCGAGGACATGGACTCTCAGAAGGTCAAGGACGAGATCATCGCCAAGGCCAAGAACTGGGCCGACAACATCACGGCGCTCTACTCTCGGGCCGGCAGCGACAGCGAGGCGCAGTTCGTCCGCTACATAGCGTCAATGGGAGTCGAGTACGCCCCCATCGTGCAGGCGCTGCTCGACGACACCTCCGGCAA
>ERZ825896.2450-NODE-2450-length-17691-cov-8.003402_pt1 | contig 17691 bp, 16 predicted proteins | sample MGYA00519858_ERZ825896 | MGnify/ENA primary metagenome ERZ825896 (study PRJEB31778, sample SAMEA3449214) | human gut metagenome | biome: human gut; feature: human-associated habitat; material: faeces | place: United Kingdom | collected 2010/2012 ...
GATATTAAAAAGAAAGGAATATGGTGTTTCAGCTTCTATAAACATCATACAAGAAGAAACATGAAAAGAAGCGCAAAGAAGTTACTCGTTTTGACAGTAGCTTTCGCAATGGTATTTTCAGCTTTTTCGGCCTACGGCTTTGCAGTTGAGGGCACTGCGCCACAGGTAACGAAAGCAGATGTGAAAGCTACAAGCATCAAGCTTACGACGCAGCTTGTTATGCAAAAGGAAAAACCAGCAATTAAGCTGACATGGAAACAATCTGAAATCTCTATGGATTATTACCAGATTCTCCGTTCTGAGAAAAAAACTTTTAAAACAAATGCTAAACCTTATATCCAGGTAAAAGGTGAAAAAGATTCCTACACAAACAGTAAGAATCTGAAGCTCGGCAGCAAATACTATTACAAAGTTCGCGGCGTGAAGATGATTGGCGGAGAAAAGGTCTATACAAAATGGTCTAACCTCGCGTATCGTACCGCTGGTTATCCGGTGGCAGACAGCGTTTGGTACAACGGAAACATTTATACGGTGAATGATAACTTCTCGAAAGCATCCGCGCTTGCTGTTGTAGGTGACAAGCTGATGTATGTCGGCAAAGATGGTGTCGCGAAAAAGTTAATCGGAAAGAAAACAAAGGTACATAACCTGAAGAAGAAAACGGTTCTTCCGGGGCTGATTGAAAGCCATATGCACGCGGAAGGCACAGGCTGGATGCATGTAGGTCTGAATGTGTTCTGGCTTCCGAAAGAAACAATCCTGCAAAAGGTCAAAGAGGCCGCAGAAAAAGCAAAACCGGGCGAATGGATTCGTGGAACCGGCTGGATCAATACGATTTGGGAAGGAGACAACGATTTCCCTACCAAAGAAGATCTGGATGCTGTCGCACCAAACAACCCGGTATATTTATCCAGAGCGTGCGGACACGTTTGCTGGGTTAACAGCAAAGCAATCGAACTTGCCGGCATTACCAACGATACACCAAATCCACAGGGCGGATATATTTACCGCGATAAAAACGGAGAGGCAACCGGTATCTTTACGGACACCGCAATGTATCCGATTTCCGGTATTATTCCGCCAAAGACAGAGGAACAAGTCAGAAAAAGTTACGAAGAGTGCTCCAAAGAATTAGTCTCTTATGGATTTACCAGCATCATGGATGCAGGCACGTCTCCAAAGAATATCGAGCTTTATAAAGAGATGATTCAAGACGGCACATGGAAAGTAAGAGTCGATGCGGAAGTCGGAGTCAGCAGTATGAAAGACGATGGCATGCAGTATGTCTTGAAGAATGAGCCGCAGCTTGGTCTTTTGAACAATATGCTGGATGTTATGTGTATCAAAACGTTCGCTGATGGTTCCATGGGCGGAAGAAGTGCCGCGATGCTAAAAGAATACAGCGACGCCCCGGGAAGACTCGGAGAATATATCTATACAGATGAAGAACTCAATGAATTGGTAAAAACCGCCTATGACCGTGGATATCAGGTTTCCATCCACGCAATTGGTGACGGGGCAAACCACCAGGTCATCAACGCGTACGAAGCAGCGATTAAGGCAAATCCTAGAGACCACAGACTGCGTATCGAGCATTATCAGTGCGTCACTCCTGAAGATATCAAGAGAACGGTAGAACTTGGCATCCTTCCTTGTATGCAGTCCATCCACGCGACCTCCGATCTTTTGGTTGCGGAAGAAAGATGGGGAAGTGAACGTATCAAGAGCTCTTATGCTTGGAGAACAATTCTCGATCTGGGCGGTATTCTTCCAAACGGTTCCGACTCTCAAGTTGAGCTTTTGAACCCATACCACGGACTCTACGCGGCGGTTACGAGAACGACCAGAGCAGGTTATCCGGAGGGCGGTTGGTATCCGGAACAGTGTATGACCAGAGAAGAAGCTGTCAGAAGCTTTACCATCTGGGGCGCATACTCGATGTTCGGTGAAAATATCAAAGGCTCCCTCGAAGCAGGCAAACTTGCGGACTTCGTTGTAATCGACAGAGACGTCATGACTTGTCCTGATTGGGAACTCATGAACATCCAGGCTCTTACTACCGTTTTAGGCGGCAAGGTTACTTATCAGAGAAACAGCAAAACACCGATGGTTTCCTTCCAGGGTGTACCGGTAACCTTCAACCAGAAGCCATATCTTGAAGAAGGCGTATTATACGCGCCGTTAAAGGATATGACCAACGCGCTGAGCGCAACCGTAAAGGGAAGCGGAAAAAATAAAGCAAAAATCACTTATAAGGAAAAATCCATAACACTTCCAACCGTAAAGAAAAACGGTGTGGAATATGTAAAGGTTACCAGCCTGTACAAAGGCCTTGGATTCAAGACCCAGTGGCAAAAACTGAGCAAGACGATGTCAATTGGCGCGTAATACGCTTTGTAGAATCTAAGCGCGTAAAACGAAGCACGCACAGGACAAAATAAAACATATCAATATATCCAAAAAAGAACAACGGTCTTTCACTGGCCGTTGTTCTTTTGAAGGCGTGGATAACAGGAATAGGGAAGAATCGTGAATGACTTATATGTAATCATCGCCCTTAGATTGTTTTTTCACAGTCAAAAATGCGGCAATATCAACAATCACGACAAAGATCAAAAATGCGTAGGTGAGGCGATCGTCTGTCATCATCAGACAGAAATCATAATATCCATGTAATAAAACCGGAACAAAGAAGGCGAGAAACATGGATAATTTGGCTCTGCCGCGCTTACCATAGGTATCAAAGAATTTTGAGCGAGAGTAGAAGAGACCCATAAACACCGCGAAGGTACAGTGACCGGGAATTGCTAACAGACCTCTGGAGATTACAACCCCAAAACCAAAATTCATGACATACAGAATGTTTTCCAATCCCGCGAAGCCTAAACCGATGAATACCGCGTATACAAGACCGTCAAAGGTATAGTTGAAGTTTGGATCGCGCCAGGTTTTGCGTTTTAAGAAGAATAGCTTGGAGCCTTCTTCAGCGATTGCGATAATGCCAAAACACATGATAAGATAGTAGGTTGTTTTGTCCTGCGGCGCAGAAGCATCAAGAAAGCCAGTAAAGACTTCCTCCAAAATGCTGGCCGGAATACAGGAAAGCATACCAAAACCAAATAAGGCGAGCAATAGGCCGATAGGTTCTTTTTCGACCGTATCTTGTTTGTAAACATATATCATTAGAATGATTGCGGGAAGCAATGCTGCAGCTAAAATGATCTCCATATAAAACTCCTAAAATATCTTAAAAATACGTAAATATCTTTAAGTATTATAACATGAAAAAAAATATCTTACAAGGCGAAAGACTGAGAACAGACACAACAAGGAAATGAGAATGAGAACGAAAAGAGATAAGAGAATAAAAGCAATTGACAGGATAGGTCTTATTTGTACTTGTTATAACTATTCCTAAAATCATAATTTTGGGAATAGTTATGAACGATTGACTGCCCATGTAACATAAACGCCATTTCAGCTGCATACTTTGATAAGCTGACCGCAGTAATCCATTTTTATATTTATATGATATCAGTCTTTTGCGCATGGAACTACCGGGATCAGTCCGCAGTTACCGGTTACAAATGTGCGTAAAAAAGTGAGACTCTATTTTGCGTTTTAAGCGACTTTTTTTGCAAATGGCATATAACTTATACCTATTCCCAAACGTTGAAAAAGCAGAAAATCTTTGCAAATGCAAGGTTACCCGCTTTTTCCCATCATTCGTTATAAATTGGGACTTGGATTGTCATGCCGGCATATAATTGATCCGCGCGGATGTCGTTCAGCTTACATAGACCGTAGACTGCTTCGCGTGTGTCCATATTTGCCGGCATATACGTCTGCGCAATCGACCACAAAGTATCTCCGTACGAAACTTCGATATCTGCGTAATTTTGAATGGTCAAACTGTCAGCTGTATTGAAACCTAACGTAAAGTTGAATGCCGTGGTAATCACAATGATCGTTAATACTACAAATACGGTAAATCTGAATCTGTTCGCAATTCGATAAGTCTTTTTCATTAGGTTTCCACCCCTTTCGAAACATTTGTTCTTTTCTATAATATAGCAGAATAAATGTTCGATGTCAAGCGATTTCACGAACAAATGTTTAAAAAATGCGAACAAACTTTCTTGTTCGAAATTATTGAATGGTCAAAAGCTCTTTTATCAGTTCCACGCACTGGTTCATCTGCCGGATGTTGGCAAATTCGGTCACGCCGTGGTGGTTAAAGGTTCCGGTTCCGAGATTCGGGCACGGTAATCGGGATCACATCGCTCTCTTTTGATTGGGTATCATAGACGACATAATTCAAAAATCTTTCTGTAACGTTCATAGGCTTGGCTCCTTTCTCTTTTTCCCTATAACGGCACGAGACGCATCTATAAGCCTATTATAATAAGGAAAACAGCGACAGCTTATCAATGAAAAGAAGCTCCGTCGCCGGGGCTTCCGATATCGTTTGATCCGCAAATTTTCGGACAAAAGTGCGCATAACAAAATCAGAGATTTCTATGCGCACATGGCGCTCACACATGAGCGCCGCTTCGCAAGGTGCTTTTGTCGATATTTCCTACATAATAAAAAGGCTGATGAACAGATTCGAGATCAACAGAAGGAGGATCGGCAGAACGATGCCGACGGCGAGATTAGCGACCGCGAGGATGACTGCCGCCTTCACCTGCTTGTCATAAAGATCCACGAGCCCTAAAATAAATCCGAGGATCAAACTGAGCAGACCGACCTGCGGCAAACCTATGACCACCAGTGGATAAAGCTGCATCAAAAGACTTGCGTGCGGCAGCAGCGCCAGACCGAGCAAAGGTATCAGCAGTGTCAACACGGCCGTCCAAGCACCGATCTTATTAAAGATCGTCAGCGAACGGTAACAGCGGAGCAGCTGCGCCGGACGAAAAGAAAATCTTTCTGCCGGGCGATCCGCATGTTTAGGCGGTTTGCCGTCGGTTTGCCCGGTATAGCAGCGTGGAGCGTTTGTCTGTGGGGTTTCCTGCACGCCCCGGCCTGCTGCGGTATTTGCCGTCTGCGTCTGTTCTTGCTCTTGATCCTGCGTGATGCATAAAAGATAATCTGTCGTCACGCCGAGCGCTTTGGCCAGCGGCATGACAAGCGTGATCTCCGGATAACCTTCCCCGGTTTCCCAGCGAGAGATCGTTTTGTTGCTGACATTGATCATTTCCGCAAGCTGCGACTGGGTCAGTCCTTTTTCTTTTCGAAGTTTTGCGATCTTTTCGGCAAGGTTGTTATCATTCATCAAAGTAAATCTCCTCTCCTGTTCCTTTTGTGATTTCAGCATAGCAGAATGTCAGTGAAAAGCCTAGCTATGACCTAGAGAATGATTCTATGAATCATAGACCTGTGGAAAATGTTCTATCTTACGATCTTCTTGTGCATTTTGTCGAGCCAGGCATTGATCTTTTTCCGATAAAACAGACATAATCCGCAGGCGATCACCGCAAGGAGCGCCAGGATGATGACCCCGGTGTAATTTCTGTTTTCTACCATCGTTCCCATCAGCAGGCAGCCGATCATGCCAGGCAGTCTGCCCACTGCCGACAGCAGCAGGAACGGCTTAAAGCGCATTTCGGAGGCTCCGGCCGCGTAACTGATCATGTCCTTTGGCAGTCCCGGGATCAGATAGAGAAAAAAGACGATCGTATAGGCTTGCCGCGAATTCAGTCGTTCGATATAGTAACTCATCTTTTCTTCCCCAAAGAAAAGATGCAGGAAGTCCCGTCCCAGAAGCTTTGCCAGCAGGAACGAAACGCCGGTCCCGATGACAGCTCCGGTCATCGCGTATAAAAGCGCCGGCCAGAATCCGAACAGATAGCCAGCGGCCATTTGGAACACCTGTCCCGGAATGACGCTGATGACGATCTGCACGATCTGAAACCCGATGTAGATTAAAATAGACTGACTTTTGTACTGATTCAGAAACGCAACGATCGATTCAATGTCCTTAAAGCCTCGGAGCCAGTCCATCTTAAAAAAGTACAGATATAACGGTACGCCAATCACGAGCAGCACCAGCACGGCAATTTTTACGGTGGAAAGAATCAATTTGCGGGCGTTCTGTTCTTTTTCGTTTTTTAAGTTCTGCGCTCCGGCGTTCAGACTTTGCTTCGCGTGCTCTGCCTTACTGTCCAGTTCTTGTCTGGCATGCTCAGCTTTGCGGTCGAATTCCTGTTTTTTTGCTTGTAATTCCTTGAACTTCCGTCCTTTTTCGTTCTCATCCATTGTTTTGTCCCCTATATATCTTTGGATCGATTCCCCTGTGATCCGTTTGTTTTTATCCTTATATTTCTTTATTCTATGGTCAGTAAGCCGTCCTTGAGCAAGGTGTCCGCTGCCTTGATTACCCCAAATTTGGCGTGTTCGTAGGTCAGCCCGCCTTGGAAGTAAGAAATATACGGCTCGCGCATCGGCGCGTCTGCCGAAAGCTCAATGGTAGAGCCCTGTACGAACGCGCCGGCTGCCATGATGACCTGATCCTCATAGCCCGGCATGTCGCCCGGAACCGGAGAAACAAAACTGTCGATCGGCGCAGCCGCCTGAATGCCCTTACAAAAAGAAATCAACTTTTTCGCGTCGCCGCATTTAACTGCCTGCACGATGTCTGAACGTAAATCCTCCGCTTTCGGAGATACTTCAAAACCGAGCAGCTCAAAGACCTTGCCGCAGAGAATCGCGCCCTTGACTGCCCCGTTGGTGACCTTCGGCGCGATAAACAAGCCTTGCAGCATGGTGCGAGTCTGTCCATAGGTCAAACCGCATTCGCCGCCGATGCCCGGACAGGTCATGCGGTACTGAATCTGATCGATCAGGTCCTGTCTTCCGGCAATATAAGCGCCGCTGAGTGCCAGTCCGCCGCCCGGATTTTTGATTAACGAGGAAGCCATGACATCCGCGCCGACATCCGTTGGTTCTTTGGTATCCAAAAACTCGCCGTAGGAGTTGTCCACCATCTTGACAATGCTTGGATTGACTGCTTGCACAGCTTTCATGAGTGCAGCGATTTCATCGATGGAAATCGCCTTACGCCAGGAATATCCGGTTGCACGCTGGGCGGTAACCATGCGTGTTTTATCCGTAATCGCTGCCTTGACTCCCTCGATATCGATCGAGCCGTCCGGCAATAAATCTACCTGTTTAAAGGTAATGCCGTAGTCCTTAAGAGAACCGTTCCCCTTCTCATAGTTGGTGATGCCGATGACCGTCTGCAGCGTGTCATAAGGCTCCCCTGTGGCATAGATCAGTTCATCTCCCGGCCTTAAAACGCCAAGCAGCGTGGTCGCCAGCGCATGCGTACCGTTGACGAAGGTCGTCCGGACCAGCGCAGCCTCTGCATGAAACACATCCGCAAAAACCTGCTCGATCGCGTCTCTGCCGGCGTCATCGTAGCCGTAACCGGTCGTCCAGCCAAAGTGCATGTCCCGGATCCGGTTCTTTTGGAACGCAGCAAGCACCTTGTATTGATTATACGCCATGATGTCATCCAGCTCCGCAAATTGCCCCGCAATCTGCTTCTCCGCCTCCGCGACCACATCCAGCACCTTCGCGTCTATGTGAAACGCATTCTGTAATAATTCCCTTGTTTTTGATTGATTCATTCTTAACTCCTATTTTATTATGTAGGAAATATCGCATAGCGATATTTCCGAAATAACGACAAAAGACCTAAAGTCCCTGCTGCATCAGTCCCAACTGCTGTGACAAACGCAGAGCGTAAGGAATAAGCCCGTATGCGAACATATCCTATTTCAACGTAAAGCACAGATAAATAAAATGCAAATGATTCTCATCCATGCTTTATGAACAAAAGTGTGCATAATACAACGCAGAGCGTAAGGAATAAGCCTGTACGCGAACATATCCTATTTCAACGTAAAGCACAGGCAAATAAAATGCAAATGATTCCGCAGATGCTGCATGAATTGCATACGATATCAAGCAGATTCACAGCATGCGCGGAATCACTGTTTGAGCGTTGCAAACGCGAGTTTGATTCGCGGCACTGTGAATCAAATGATGAGTAAAAGCAATTCACAGCAGTGAGGACAAATGCAGCATTTTATTTGTCTGTGCGCTCCTCTTCCCACTCCATATCCTTCAACAGGTCTCTTTTCACGTTGATCTTCTGTCTCGCGTAAAGCTGGGTGGTCGTGACCTGCTCGTGATCTAAGAGCGCGGCAACGTCAAAGATGGAATTGCCGCGTCCGATCAGGCTGGTCGCGGCGGTAGCGCGCAGTTTATGCGGACTGTAGCCGGCGCGTTTGGTCGTGTGAAGCGCGATGGCGGTATATTTTTTGACCAGTTCCCGAATCTGCCGTTCCGTCATGCGTCTGCCCTGCAGCGACAAAAACAGCGCGTCGCTGTCCTCGTCGCGGGAAATGCTGATCAGATTGCGTTCATTGTCGATATAATCGTGCAGCACCGCGGTTGCCGACTGATTCAGCGGCATCACAGACTCCTTGCCGCGTTTACGATAAATGATAAATTCTCCGCGGTGAAAATTGAACGAAGATATATTCAGCTGCTGCAGCTCCGAAAGCCGCAGCCCGTAGGTCAGAAACAGGATCAAAATCGCTTTGTCCCGCTTTTTCGTTTTTTCCCAGTAAGCATGCTCGCGTTCGGTCAAACCGCTGCCCGCGGAAACCGCGTCCAGCATGAGCATCACCTCGTCATCCTGCAGCGCCTTGATCTCCCGTTCGCCGGGACGCGGCACGCGGATCGGGTCGAAACCGTCGGTAATATTTTTATCCAGCAGCTCGTCGCGATAGAGTTGTTTGAACAGCACCGACACCGAGGATTTTTTACGTGCCAGAGACTTGTTGGAGTTTTCGTAAACGTAGACGGTGTCTCCGGTATCGACTTTATATCTGCGGCAGTAATCTAAAAACAGATTGACATCGACCGCCTGTACCTCTTTCAAATCAGAAAGTTTGATTTTGTCCGGTGTTTTCGCCTGCGTCAGGTCTGTCTCTTCAATCAGATATTTGAAAAAAAACATGATATCGTGCAGATAAGCCAGCCTCGTCGCAGGCAGCACATTTCCCTTCAGATACGAGAAAAACCCGCGCAAAAATCGCGGTAGACCGTCCTCCAGCTTTTCGCATTCCAAATACATGTCGTTTTCCTTTTTGATTACATTGTCGGGTCGGTCACTTTTGTTGTGTATCCGTATTTCTCTTTCAGCCATAATAAAATGCTCCGTATCGCGTCCTCGTCATTTTGATATTCATCCAAATCGAACCAAGTCATATCCTCATAACGCCGAAACCAGGTCAGCTGCCGCTTGGCGAGATGCCGGCTGTTCTTTTTGATCAAGTCGATGGCCTCATCTTCCGTATAGAGTCCGTCAAAATAGCCGATGATTTCCTTATATCCGATGCCTTTCATTGAGATGTCCTCCTCGGCAAGTCCCATCTCTAAAAGGTTTTCAACCTCCTTAAAAAGACCCTCGCGAACCATGATGTCCACTCTTTGATTGATTCTATCATACAAAACATCACGATTTCGTGTCAATCCGATTAAAATCGCGTCATAATCCTTACATTTTTGCCTGCACTGCTGAAAATCCGTGATTGGATTTCCGCTTGCTGCGCCCTCCAGCGCGCGAATCAGTTTTTTGGTGTTGTTTGGGTGGATGCGCGCCGCTGTTTTGGGGTCGATTGCTTCTAGTTTTTTGTGCAGGTAGGCGCTTCCAAACAGTTCCGCTTCTTCTTCCAGGTTCTTGCGAAGCGCAGTGTCCTGCGGCGCGTTGCTGAAATCCATTTCGTAAAGCAGCGCGTTGAGGTAAAGCCCGGTGCCGCCGCTGATGACAGGCACTTTCCCACTTTGGAAAATCTCTTCGATCGCCTGTTTTGCAAGCGCTCGGTATTTCGCGACCGAGAAAGGCTCTCTTGGGTCGATTTGATCGACTAGATAATGCTTGACTTCCCGTTGCTCCTCTGCGGTCGGTTTTGCACTGCCGATATTCATATATTTGTAAAGCTGCATGGAATCGCAGGAGACGATCTCTCCGCCGACCGCTTTCGCAATCGCGATGGCATATTTCGTTTTGCCGACGGCGGTCGGTCCCGCGACCACAATGATCTGCCGCATAAGCTGTTTCCTTTCCGTTTTTCTGTTTTTTTCTTATTATTCTTATTATTCTTATTATTCTTATTATTCTTATTATTCTTATTATTCCGAAACGATTACACGCGCTTGAACATTTTCTCAATCTCATATTCCGTCAGTTTGATGAAGGTTGGTCTGCCATGCGGGCAGCTAAACGGATTCCGGCACTTGGCGAGGGTGTGCAGCAAGGCGGTGATCTCCTCCGGTTTCAAGGCGTCATGGGCTTTGACAGCCGCTTTGCAGGACATCGTAATCAGCTTGTCGATGACAACGCGATTGGATAAATCGGTAGAATCCTTGATATTGTCGATAAAATGACGGATAAAGTCCTCTGCCTCGGTCAACTCCATAAACATAGGGATTTCAGAGACGCGATAAGTTCCGTCCCCGAATTCTTCCATGGTAAAGCCCATCTTGTTCAGCGCGTCGAACCAGTCAAATCGATCCTCCCGCGCCGCCAGAGACACATGGATCAAGAGCGGCAGCATCAGCATCTGCTTGGACTTTTCACTCTGTTCATACTCGCCGACCAGCTTTTCGTAAAAGATTCGCTCATGCGCCGCGTGCTGATCGAGCAGATAAAAGTTCTTTTCATCGACGGCGGTGATATAGGTGTTAAAAATCACGCCTGTGGCGCGTAGTGCGCTAAAATCAAACGGCCGCAGGCTCGGCTGCTCTACGGATAAATGCGGGGAGCAATCCGTGTGCATATCCGTATTCCCGTTCTCACTTGTTGTTTGCGTTGCTGCCGGAGGTGCGGCAGCGCTTGCCTGCGCCATGTTCTCTGCCAAAATCTCTCGTTGAAACGGAGCAGCTTGATGCGCAGATGTATCATGCCGAAGCGGTATCTCTGCCGTCGCGGGCTGTGATGTGTGCGTCGATGTTTTTGGCGATACATCCGCAGGATTTTTAATGCTTGACAGTATCTGTTTTATGTCAACTTGTTCTTCTTTTACTTTGGGAGTCTCCGTTTCCTGCTTATATTTAAATATGTTTTTATCTTGTGCGGAGGTCGGCGTCTTTGTCTCGGGCTCTGTATTTTCGCGCAGCGCGCTGAACACTCTTTCGTATACCCTTGTGCCGGACAATGCCCGTTCTTCCTTGCCGTTAAAGAGATTACCCGCGTCCACGACCGCGCTTTCGGTCGCCAGCGCGGATACGATTCCCCGGGAAATAAATGCTGCGATTTCATTTTCATGGTCAAACCGTACTTCCCGCTTGTTCGGATGAATATTGACATCCAGCGCCGCGGGATCGGTCGATAAAAACAGATAGACCACCGGATAACGTCCTTCAAACAGCCTTTCCTGATAACCTAGCGCGACGCCTTTTTCCATGACCTTGCTGTTTACCACGCGGCCGTTGACGAAGAAGATTTGACTGCCTCTCGTGGTTTTGGAGAAGGCAGGCGTGGAAATATAGCCTTCCAGTGCCATGCTGCCCTCTTGATAGGCAAGCGGCGCCATGTTTTTGGCATCAACATCTTTATAAATCCGAATGATGCTGTTCAAGCGATTCCCGTCTCCTGTCGTGGCAAACAGCACCTTTCCATTGTTGATCAGTCGAAACTTTACATCTTTATAGGCAAGCGCCATCTGCGAAAGAAAGTCGATGATCAGGCCGCTTTCCGCGCCGTCGCTTTTCATAAATTTGAGTCTGGCGGGCGTATTATAGAACAGATCCGTAATGAGGATGGTGGTGCCGTCCGGACAGCCGGTCGCTTCTTTGGCGACCATCTCGCCGCCATGGAGAACGAGACGCGTTCCTGTCTTTGCCTCCGGGCATTTGGTGACAAGCTCACATCTTGTCACTGCGCAGATCGAAGCCAGCGCCTCCCCGCGAAAGCCCAACGTTTCAATGGCATTTAAATCCTCTGCGGTCTCGATTTTGCTGGTCGCGTGGCGCAGAAACGCCGTTTCAACTTGATCTGCCGGAATGCCGCAGCCGTCATCGGTCACGCGGATATAGGACTTGCCGCCGTGCTTAATCTCCACAACCACAGAGGAAGCACCGGCATCCAAAGCGTTTTCCACCAGTTCCTTGACGATGGAGACCGGACGCTCAATCACCTCACCCGCCGCGATTTTGTCGGCAATGGATTTATCTAAAATTCGTATCATACATTACTCCGTTTACTTTTTTCTGATTCTGCGGGACAAAAGTGTCTTGTCAACTGAAAGTTTATATAGAATATTTTATCACAAAAAAACAAAAAAGACTACCTTTTGCCTGCATTATCATGCGCGATGGCATAAGATATCTGCATGCTGACAGGCTTCGCGTTCGCGGAACGAAAAATATCGCCCACCGAGATGATTCGATGAAGCGATATTTTTATCTGTCTAAGGTTAATCCTAATTGAATTCTTCCCCTTATACTAACACCATATTGACAAGATTGTGTCATTTACGCTGTTTGATATCCAAATCGGTCCTCCCGGATTTTCTTCCGTAGGATAGATATAGAGTTCGATTTTGTTGTCATCAATCCATTCGCCCCATTCGCAAGCAACACCGTAACTATCGCCGATGTCAAATATCACATCGTAATCTCCGACATAATCTCCTGCTTCAACCGTAATTGTCACAACACGTTCCTTGTTAAGAACGACTGAGGTTTTATCTGCTTTTAGATACAGTGTATCTGCAGGTGTCAAAGTTTCAAAAACATTCGCATATTCGGATATGGTCTTTCCACTGTATGGAGCGAAAAACCATTGATCACCCGATTTGATGACGGTAAAAGTTTTAGAATGTGAATCCTTACAACCAAAGAGATCACATTTGTATGCGCATTTTATGATTTTGGCTTCCTGAAGCTCCATCCCAAGATTCTTCTCGTATATTTTTTTAAAATTTTCAAACTTTGATTCGCCGTAAACACTCTGGTAGCTTTTTTCCGAAACAATTCTGTAATTACCATTTTTTGCTTTTTCCGGATTTAACCCTATTCCAGTTGTATATATGTATCCTTCATCAGTTTGTTCACTTGTTGTAGCATACTGCCTTCCCATCGTGCAGAGATAAAAGTCATTAGGTTTTTTCCAAAAATTCACTTGGCATTCTCCGCCCAAAATCTTGCGTCTTGCTGTTTCACCCAAAGAATCAATCCAATTTATGATTTTGTCTTTCGGCGCGAGTTCCATCAAGGTTTTGTATTTGCAGGTTACCACTGCTTTCGCTGCCTTGCTTACGAACACGTTGTAATCATCGTTTGTCCGCAAAACCGTGATCGTACATTGATAACGTTTTTTGCCGATTTTTGCGGTAACGGTCACTCTGCCCGGCTTAAGAGCAGTAACTTTCGCGGCTCTTTTGCCGGTGGATTTGATGCTTACGACCTTGTTGATGTTGCTGCTCCAAGAAGCCTTGCCGGTGCCGTTGAGAATCTTTAAGGTCACAGTATTTGCTGCATCATCATCCAGATACAGGGTTACACTCGACTTGTTCATTTTCACGGTTGCCGCATCCGCTTTCTCTGGCAAAACACAGCCCAATGTCGTTACAAACAGAACAGCACACGCAAGAACTACTGCTAATGATTTTTTTCCTCTCATTTTTTCTCCTCCTCTTTCGTGAACAGATAACGATTTTTGATTTATTAAGAAACTTTAATAACGCTGATTCCTTCTAGTAGAAAATGATTTTTTATTCTTCCATTTCAACATCTTCAGAATTGTACGGCAAATCTGCGATGTCATCGGTATCTATATAGGTATCTTCATCCTCATCTCTGCGGCTTGTATTCGAGGTGCTGCCACTGATGCCGGAAGCCTCAGCATATTCATCGTAATCATCGTATTCTTCATAGGGATCGTAGTAATCATCGTAGCCATCATAGACATCATACTGTGCAGCATCGTAGACGTTATAATCTTCCGGATTGAAAGATTCTACACTGTTCTTGTCTTTCTTTGCTTTCTTTCTTGCGGATTTCACTTTTTCAAGTGTTGTCCGGTAGGTTTTGTCAGTTGTTTGCTTCCAGATTTCTCCGGTTGTGTAACCGAGCGTATCGCTGAACAAAATCAGCTTTTTGTCGTCGAATTCAAAATTTTTCCCCTCTGACAAGTTGGCTACAGAAAAATCTTTCTCGGAAAATTGACAATCAAGATGTCCGTTATTGATGCTGTAACTTCCCTTTTGGAGGCTATTATCCAGATTACCTTTGGAATAACTCCATACCGTTCCGTCCTTTGTGAAAAGAAGTCTTTGATTCCAAGAACCCTTGAACATTCCTTCAAGATAGTCTATGTGCCTGTTCGCTTTGATTTTTACGGTTTTTTTCCCTTTCTCAACTCGATGATAGGTAATCCCCAAATTTTCTGCTTCCTCTGCATACAAAGTTAAGTCATCCCCGTCAAGGTCATAGATAAGCTTCACAGATGCAAAATCACTGCCGCAGTTAATCTTTATTTTTCCGTCTTTTGCTTTGAAATCACCCAAAACAACATTTTCCTTCGTGTAAATTCGCATGCTTCCATCTTTTGCAAATTCAATTTTTTCAGAAATTCCGAGTTCGCTTTCGTAAACACCCGCAAGTTTGTATTCTTCGCTGATTGGAATTCCTATCCCAAACGTCATTGAATCACATCCGGTACAGAACAAAAGGGAAAGAATTAAAATGCAGACAAAAATCATTTTTTTCATAATGTCTCTTCCTTTACTGTGTCTTAAAAATCCAGACCACTAAGAATTCCGCTGAGCGAGGAAAACAGACCCACTGCCAAGAATGCAGCACATAATATGATTGCGCCGCCTACTAAACCAAGTATGGACAAAACAAATCCCGCTGTTCGCGTTCCACCCGTAAAACCAAGATTTTTAGATTTCGATGCCTGTGCGATACCGATAATTCCTAAAATAAAAGATAGGATTGCCGTATAGCCGAAAAACCAGCCGGAGATAGACAAGATTCCTAATATAAGGCTTCCGGTAGCCTGCGCTTGTCCCGGTATTTCCGCTGCATAAGCGTAAGCAGCATCATCTGCAGTTTCATCGAAAACAGCATTGCTTTGGGTATTTTCTGTTGTTTCAAAGCTTGCTTCCATGTTTTCATTCATTTTTTGCTCATCACTTGCGGGAGCAACAAGATTTTGATCGTCATTTTCTTTCATTTCATTTTCCGTGCTTATACGGGTTCCGCACATTTCACAGAATAAAGCATCATCTTTCAACTTTTCTCCACATTTTCTGCAATACATATTTTTCCTTTCCTCTTCTTCTTATAGTTGAATTCTGTTTTGCTACCAAACGGTAGCTTTTTTAATCATATTATACAACCAAATGGTAGCATATGCAATAAGATTTTTCGCATATTAAATTATGTATCGGAGGTTTTTATGTATTTTAAGAGAATTGAAGATTTGAGGATTGACCACGATTACACGCAAAAAGAAGTTGCTTCGCAATTGAAGCTCTCCAGAGAAGTTTATCGCAGATATGAAAAAGGGGTTCGTACAATTCCGGTGGATTGTCTGATTGAGCTTGCAAAGCTTTATGGTGTCAGTGTTGATTATATTCTTGGCTTGAGCAATATTAAAAAGAGAGCATAAATTGCTTTATAGAATTAAGATCAAAATTCACATATGTGAGATGTTGATGTGCTCGTTCTTCTAAAGCATCATTTTTGAAAAAATGCATTTGCTTTTGCATAAGAAAAGGTGCTCTGCAGCACAGCATCCACATCGCCGTCTTTGATCTTTTCTGCCATTTTCATGGTTTCCTCGCAGAGATATCTGACTGGACCGGAGCCGGTACTGAGTCTGCGGACACCGAGTTTCGCAAGTCCCGCAAAATCATGATACACACCGTTTAGGATCAGATTGAGCGGCGCATGGATACCTGAGGCCAGCGCTCTTGCGGTTTCTTGATTCATCGCTCCCGGTACGAAAACGCAGTCTGCACCCGCTTCTGCAAAGGCGTTGCCGCGGCGTACCGCTTCTGCAAGCTTTTCTTCCTCACTGCCGGTATTCAGCCAGTAGGCACAGGTTCTGGCATTGATCACAAAAGGCAGATCCAGTTCTTTTTTGAGTTCACAAAGAGCCTGAATCTTTTGAATCTGCAGTTCCAAGGGACTGAGTCTCCCGTCTGCCTGTCCATCCTCCAGATTGAAACCCACCGCGCCGGCCGCAAGCAGTCTGCGCGCGTTTTCCTTGACCTGCATCGGGTCTTCCGCATAGCCTCGCTCAAAATCGACCGAAACCGGGACTTGTACGCGTCCGGTGATCTTTTTGACTACGAACAGTAAATCTTCCAGGGATACTTGTTCGCCGTCCGGATAACCGAGTGCGTAAGCAATTCCCGCGCTGGTCGTTGCGACTGCCGCAAAGCCGGCCTTTTCGTAGATATAAGCACTTGCTGCATCCCATGCGTTCGGGATCACGAACATACCCTCAGTCTGATGCATGCGAAGGAATGCCTTTGCTTTTTCTCTTTGTGCGTTGTTGATGATAATCTGATCTGTCATATTAAACAGCCTCCTCTTTTTTGTTTTGCCGGATGCACAGCAGGTAGAATATCTTTTTTTGTGTTCTTCATGTTCGTATGCAGTCCTTTGTGTTAAAATCATATTATGATAAATATTCTATCATAAATTTTGCAAAATGTATCGTAGTTAGGAAGGAATTAAAATGGGAAGTTTTGAAATCATGGAGGCGCGCCACAGTGTGCGCCAGTATAAAGATCAAGCCATCGAAGCGGAAAAGCGTGCGGAACTGGAACGCTTGATGGAGTCACTCAACCGGCAATACGGACTGCATATGCAGATCATCTATGATGATCCTGCTTGTTTCAAATCCATCATGGCGCATTACGGCAAGTTTGAGGGCGTCAGCAATTATATTGCTCTGGTCGGACCGAAGTCCCCTTCGCTGGAGGAAACACTCGGATACTGCGGGCAGCAGCTGGTGCTCAAAGCGCAGGAACTGGGTCTGAATACCTGCTGGGTGGCATTGACCTATGGCAAAAGCGCTGCGTCTGTTTTGGAAAATGAAAAAGAAATCTGTGTGATTTCTCTCGGTTATGGCAAGACCCAAGGTGTGCCGCATAAGAGCAAGCCGATCGAAAAGCTTTGCAATTACAGCGAAAATCTGCCGGATTGGTTTCTGCAGGGCATGCGGGCAGCCATGCTGGCACCGACTGCGACCAATCAGCAAAAATTTCGGTTTGAACTACTGGAGGACGGCAGCTTAAAAATATCCCGCGGTCTTGGATTTTACTCTAAAATGGACCTTGGTATTGTCAAGTACCATTTTGAGTTAGGAAGCGGGAAAAAGATCTTTTAGCTTCTATACTTCATATTGGCTTCCACCAGAGACGAAAAGTCAAGGACTTTTTCATCAAATTCAAGAAGAAGTCACATTTTGCGGACTTCTTCACGAAGCATACGCTTGATTTTGTCCTCCATCGTCTCCTTGGCGGTCTGGCTGAAATGCACACGCACGATATAGGTTGTCTTGCCGATCTGCTTTCTCACAGTCGGGCAAGGGGTACTGTTGGTTGCGGTATTGTTCATTCAAAATCCTCCTGTAAATGAAAAATGCCCGGT
>ERZ825896.2451-NODE-2451-length-17678-cov-3.624241_pt1 | contig 17678 bp, 16 predicted proteins | sample MGYA00519858_ERZ825896 | MGnify/ENA primary metagenome ERZ825896 (study PRJEB31778, sample SAMEA3449214) | human gut metagenome | biome: human gut; feature: human-associated habitat; material: faeces | place: United Kingdom | collected 2010/2012 ...
GCAGAATTTGCGCCCGCAGGCGCAAACAGAGTCAAATCATTTTTCGGTGCGACCTGTGCGTGCCGAAAAATTCTCTGCGCGGAGCGAACGTGCGCCCCAACGGGGCGTGCGCTGAGCGGAGTGAATCCTTTTCAAGTGGAATGACAAAGTCATTTCACTTGACGTTGTCTTAAAACCTCATACATCACGACGCTGGCGGCGGCGCTGGCGTTCAGGGAGCTCACCTTGCCGCGCATGGGGATGCTGAGGAGAAAATCGCAGTTTTCCGCAACGAGGCGGCCCATGCCGTCGCCCTCGGAGCCGATGACGAGGCAGAGCGGACCGGTCAGGTCCGTGTCCCACATGCCGCTCGGCGCGTCCGCGGCGGTGCCGTAGACCCAGAGCCCGCGCTCCTTGAGCTCGCGGATCGCGGCGGGCAGGTTCGGCACGCGCGCGACCGCCATGTGCTCGGCGGCGCCGGCGCTCGTCTTGTCCACGATGCTGGTGAGTCCCGCGCTGCGGCGCTTCGGGATAATGACGCCGTGCGCGCCGACGCACTCCGCCGTGCGCAAAATCGCGCCGAGGTTGTGCGGGTCGCTGATCTCGTCGCACACCACGAGCAGAGGGGCCTCCCCACGTTCACGGGCGGCGGAGAGGATGTCCTCCACGTTCGCGTACTCGCGCACGGCGGCAAGGGCGATGACGCCCTGGTGCGCCTTCGTCGCGCTCATGTAGTCGAGCTTACGGCGATCGGCCTCGACCACCACCACGCCCGCCGCGCGGGCGGTGGAGGCGATGTGCCCGAGCGTTTTGTCCGTCTCGCCGCGGGCGATGAAGATCTTATCAATGGGCGTGCCGGCGCGCAGAGCCTCGGTCACGGCGTTGCGTCCCTCGATGAGGCCGTCCGCCTCGGCGTCGCGCTCGCGCATGGGGACCCTTTCCTCCGATTTCCGCTCACGCGGGAAGCGCTTTCCAACGTGGTCGTCCGCGCCGCGCGGCCCGCGCTTTTCTTCGTATTCCTTCGACATAAACCGATCCTCCCGGTCAAAATTCGTATACATAATACACTATAACACAACAGGCGGATAAGATAAAGAGGGAAGCGGACAAAAATTCACCGAAAATTCATACCGCGGCGCTTGTGAAACGAGGAGGGGTATGCTAAAATACCATATAATTAACTTGGCAAGCTGTCGCCTGTGCCCGCGCAGGGCCGCAGGCGGAAAGGAACGCAGATACATGGATCAGAACGACAAGAACAAAAGCAACAAGAACAACGACCGCCGCAGGGGCGTGCTGTCGCTGCTCATCTGGGCGCTGGTGCTGACCATCGGCTTCAACTATCTCCTCTCGGCGATGGACACGAGGAAGCTGGCGGAGGGCACCTGCGAGATCCGCTACGACGAATTTCTCGACCTTGTCCGCGACGGCAAGGTCAAGGAGGTCGAGATCGCGGACCGCACGCTCAACATCACGCCTGTGGACGGCTTCACCTACACCGACGCGGACGGCAAGACCTACTCAGGGGACTTCCAGCTCTTCACCACGCAGATCAACGACCCCGAGCTGCGGTCGTTCCTGGATGAAAACGGCGTGGAGTTCGGCAAGCCCTACAAGGCGGAGACCTCGTATCTTGAGATCATCATGCTCAACTACGTCCTGCCCACGGCACTGATGGTCGGCGCGTTCATCCTGATGATGCGCTTCATCAGCAAAAAGACCGGGGGCGGCGGCTTCGGCGGCCTCGGCAGCGTCGGCAAGTCCAACGCGAAGGTCTACATGGAAAAATCCACCGGCGTCACCTTTGCCGACGTCGCCGGTCAGGACGAGGCGAAGGAATCCCTCGTCGAGATCATCGACTTCCTGCACAATCCCCAGAAGTATACCGACATCGGCGCGAAGCTGCCGCGCGGCGCGCTGCTCGTCGGCCCTCCGGGCACGGGCAAAACGCTGCTCGCCAAGGCGGTCGCGGGTGAAGCGAACGTGCCGTTCTTCTCCATCTCCGGCTCCGGCTTTGTGGAGATGTTCGTGGGCGTCGGCGCGAGCCGCGTGCGCGACCTCTTTGCCGAGGCCTCGAAGGTAGCGCCCTGCATCATCTTCATCGACGAGATCGACGCCATCGGCAAGACGCGCGACACGCGCTTCGGCGGCAACGACGAGCGTGAGCAGACGCTCAACCAGCTGCTCGCCGAGATGGACGGCTTCGACCCCGGCAAGGGCATCATCGTCCTCGCGGCCACCAACCGCCCCGAGGTGCTCGATCAGGCGCTGCTGCGCCCGGGCCGCTTCGACCGCCGCATTACCATCGACCGCCCGAACCTCGCGGGCCGCATTGCCACGCTCGAGGTCCACACCCGCAACATCAAGCTCGGCGAGGACGTCGATCTCAAGAAGGTCGCGCTCGCGACCGCCGGCTGCGTCGGCGCGGACCTTGCCAACATCGTGAATGAGGCGGCTCTGCGCGCCGTGCGCAAGGGCCGCAAGCTCGTCACGCAGGAGGATATGCTCGCCGCGTTCGAGTTCGTCATCGCGGGCAGCGAGAAGAAGAACAGCGTGCTCACCGAGTTTGAAAAGAAGCTCGTCGCCTACCACGAGGTCGGCCACGCGATGGTCGCCTACAGGCAGAAGAACGCCGAGCCCGTGCAGAAGATCACCATTGTGCCCCATACCGAGGGGAGCCTCGGCTATACACTCCTCATGCCCGAGGAGGACAAGACGAATCTGCGCACCCGCGACGAGCTGATGGCGAAGATCGCCGTCTCCATGGGTGGCCGTGCCGCTGAGGAGGTCATCATGCACACGATGACCAACGGTGCCTCTCAGGACATTCAGGAGGCCACGAACATCGCGCGCAACATGGTCGCCATGTACGGCATGAGCGACGAGTTCGGCATGATGGCGCTCGGCTCCGTGCGCAGCCAGTATCTCGACGGCGGCTACGGTCTCGACTGTGCGCAGGAGACCGCCGCCGTGATGGATAAGGCTGTCAAGGAAATTCTGGAGAAGTGCTACGCTGACGCGGTGAAGGTCATCGAGGAGAATATTGACGATATGCACAAGGTCGTCGCCTATCTTTTGGAGAAAGAGACGATCACCGGCGGCGAGATGGTCGCCATCCTCGAGGGCCGCGACCCCGCGACGGTGGAGGACGCCTACGCTTCCACGCGCAGGAGCGACAGCGACTTCCGTCCCTCCGTGCCGAGCACCATCGAAGCGCCCGCGCGTCACATCTCCATGACGAGCGAGAAGATCGAAATGCCGCCGCTGGGCGGCGAAGCACCGGACGAGTCCGCCGCATCCGACGCGGAGAACGGCAAGGACGCGGAAACGCCCGCGGAGGAGACCCCTGCACAGGACGCTCCCGCCGGTGACGGCGCGGAAACGCCCGACCACGAATAAACCGAAAGCGCCGCCCGCAGGCGGCGCTTTTCCGTAAGGAGGAGTCCCCATGAGACAACAGACGAGGGAGCTGGCGCTCGCGAGCGTGCTCGGTGCGCTGGCGGTGCTGTTCCTGTTCCTCGGCGGCGTGCTGCCGCTGGCGCTCTACGCCTGTCCCCTGCTTGCGTCCGTCTGCCTGCTGCCCGTGCGCGAGGAGTGCCGCGCGAGCTATCAATGGTGCTGCTTTTTCGCCGCCGCCATTTTGGGATTGCTGCTTGGGCCGGACAAGGAATCCGCGCTGCTCTTCTGCTTTCTGGGCTATTACCCGCTCTTGCAGCCGAGTCTCGACGCGATCGGCAGCCGCGCGCTGCGCTTTCTCACGAAGCTCGGGCTGTACGTCCTCGCCGTCGGCGCGATGTACGCGCTGCTCGTCTTTGTGTTCCGGCTCGACGCGGTGACGGCGGAGCTGGCGGCGACCGCCCCGTGGCTCATCGCGGCGACCTTTGCGCTCGGCGCGGTGCTGCTCTTTCTCTATGACGAGCTGCTGCGCCGCTTCGCGCGGCTGTATCGAAGGAGGAAGAGAGGATAACAAGGAAGTCGGCAGGAGCCATACGGTTCCTGCCGACTTTTTATGTTCTTATGCATCCTCCTTCGGCTGTAGCTTCGCGCTGAGGTAGGCCGCGAGCGCGCCGAGCGCGGCGGCAAGCAGGCACAAAAGCACGTCGCGCGCGCCGTCGTAATGCAGCGGGATGATAACGACCGTCGAGGCCAGCACGATGCCGAACACGGCGTGGTAGAAAAGCGGGTAGTGCGTCTGGAAGCACCAGTTCACCACGCGCGCGAGCGTCAGCACGATGAGCGCCATACCGAGCAGCCACGGCAGGATCACCGCCATGTCGAGCCTTGCGAAGCCCTCGGCCATCGGCGTGAACAGCCCGACCGCCATCAGGATGGAGGAGGACGTCATGCCCGGCACGATCAGGCTCAGGCCCCAGAGCAGGCCGCAGAAGAGAAAGCCGAGGAAGCCCGGGCGCATCGTGTAGAACGCGCCGTACTGCGCGTAGAGCAAAACGGCGGAGAGGGCAAGAAAGCTGGCCGCGCAGGAAAGGTACGCACCGCGTCCGCGCCCCTGCGCGCCCGCCTCGGCCCAAAGGCTCGGGAGCGTGCCGAGGATGAGGCCGATGAACAGGCAGGTCGCGAGCTTTTCCGAGCGGTCGAACAGCACAAGGATCAGCCCGCCGCCGCACAGGAAGCCGAGGATCGCGCCGGCGCCGACCGGCAGCAGGAGGGAAAGATGGCGGCGCAGCCCGTTGAGCGGGTGGGCGAGCACCTCCATCACCGGCCGGTAGATGCCGAAGATGACCGACAGCACGCCGCCGGAGATGCCCGGCAGAATGCCGCCCGCGCCGATAATAAAGCCCTGCACCAGCCGCAGCAGGACCGTCTTGAGGGAGAAACCCATTTTTAATAGCCTCTCTTCCGGTCGACCAGATGCGCGAGCGGACGGCCCGCGGCATAGTTTTCCAGATCGTCGCAGAACATCTGCACGCTCTTGTCGCAGGTGTAGCCGAGCGTCATGTTGCCCGCGACGTGCGGCGTGAGCAGCAGATTTTTCGCGCGGCGCAGCGGGTGGTCGGCGGGCAGCGGCTCAGGCACGACCACGTCGAGCGCCGCGCCGGCGAGCCGCCCGGCGTTGAGCGCGTCGCAGAGCGCCCCCTGGTCGATGGCAGTGCCGCGGCCGACGTTCACGACGAGGGCGTTGTCGGGCAGCAGCGCAATGCGCTCGCGCGAGAGGATGCCCACAGTCTCCGCCGTGGAGGGCAGCGCCATCACGAGAAGATCCGTTTCGGGCAGGACGCTGTCCAACTCCGCGATGGCATGGATGGAGGTGAACGCCGGGTCGGAGGATCGGACCGTGCGGCGCACGCCGGTGATGCACGCGGGATGGAAGGCCTGCGCGCGGCGGGCAAACTCCGTGCCGATGTCGCCCGTTCCGAGCACAGTGATGCGCGCGCCATGCAGCGAGCGGATACCGCCGGGGAGCGTTTCCCAGCCGCCCGCGCGGATGATCTCGGTATACTCCATCTGGCGGCGCAGCAGCATCAGGCAGACCATGATGAGATGCTCGGAGATGGTGGTGCCGTAGGCGCCGGAGGAGTTGGTGAGCCGACAGTCGGGATTCTGGTACAGGCTCTCGTCGCAGAAGTGGTCCACACCCGCCCAGCAGCAGCAATACCACTTGAGGCTTTTCGCGCTGCGGATGACCTTCTGCGAGCAGTGCCCGTAGAGGATCTCACAGTCGTCCACCCTGCCGACCGCTTCAGCGGACGAGGGGAAATACTCGATCTCATAGCCGTATTTGGCTGCCGCCGCGTTGAGCTGACGCTCGTATTTGTCGTTGAGAAAGTCGATGATGACGCCGATCTTTTTAGCCATGCTGAGTGATCTCCTTTATAATTTGTTCCGCGCAGCGCATCCCGTCCACCGCGGCGGAGAGAATGCCGCCGGCATAGCCGGCGCCCTCACCGCAGGGATAGAGCCCGCGCAGAGCGGTTTGATAGGTGTTGTCGCGCACGATGCGCACGGGGGAGCTGGAGCGCGTCTCGACCGCGGTGAGCACCGCGTCGGGCGCGGCAAAGCCGTGCAGCTTTTTCTCCAGCAGCGGCAGCGCCTCCTCCAGCGCCGCGCAGACGAACGGCGGCAGGCAATCGTGCAGGTCGCACCAGCGCACGGCGGGGCGGTAGGTCGGTGTGACCTTCCCCGGCCCGATCGACGGACGGTGCGCGAGGAAATCGCCGACCGTCTGTGCGGGAGCGGCATAGCCCCCGCCGCCGAGGGCGTAGGCGGCCTCCTCCAGCCGACGCTGAAAGGCGACGCCCGCGAGCACGTCCGTGCCGCCGAAGTCCTCCGGCGTGACGGAGACGAGCAGCCCGCCGTTGATGTTTTCGCCGTCGCGCGCCAGCTCGCTCATGCCGTTCGTGACCACGCGGCCCGCTTCGCTTGCCGCGGCGACGACCTGTCCGCCGGGGCAGACGCAGAACGAGAACACGCCGCGCCCCGCCGCCGTGTGGGCCGAGAGCTTATACGAGGTCGGCGGCAGCGAGGGGTGGCCCGCGTACTGCTTATACTGCTGCGCGTCCATATCGCTCTGGCGGTGCTCGATGCGCACGCCCACGGCAAAGGGCTTCGGCTCCATCGGGATGCCCGCGCCGCGCAGCATGGCGAAGGTGTCGCGCGCGCTGTGACCGACCGCGAGCACCGCGTGCTCCGCGGGGAGCGTATACGTTCCGTCGGGAGACGTGACCCACAGCGCGGCGAGCCGTCCGTCCCTCCGCTCCAGTCCGGTGACCTGATGCGCGAAGCGCACCTCCGCGCCGAGGGAAAGCAGCTCCTGCCGCAGATTCTGCAAAACGGTGTAGAGTCGGTCGGTGCCGATGTGCGGCTTGGCGTCGATGAGGATGTCCTCGCTCGCGCCGAACGCGGCGAACTCCTCTAAAATATAGCGGTGGCGGACGTCCTTCGTGCCGGTGTTGAGCTTGCCGTCGGAAAACGTGCCCGCGCCGCCCTCGCCGAACTGGACGTTCGAGCGCTCGTTCAGCTCGCCCGTTGCCCAGAAGCGCTCGACATCGCGCCGTCTCCGCTCGACGCATTCGCCGCGCTCGAGCAGGATGGGCCGCGCGCCGCAGCGGGCGAGCACCAGCGCCGCGAACAGTCCCGCCGGGCCCGCGCCGATCACCACGGGGCGCACGGCGGGAGGGGCGATCATCGGCGGCAGCTCGTAAAAGGCGGGCGCGTAGACGCTGACGTTTTTGTTTCTCGCGCGGCGCAGCACTCTTTCCTCGTTCTCGAGCGCGGCGGAAACGGTATAAATAAACGTCACGCCGTCGCGCGCGTCGATGCTGCGGCGGAGAATGTGCAGCGTAAGGAGGGGCACTTTGACACGCAGCGCCGCTGCGGCGCGTTCGTATAATAACGCCTCGCTCTCGCCCGGGGCGAGCTTCAGCCCTTCGATCTTCAGCATGGCAGCGCTCCTTTCGCATTGGGAAATCGGCTTTATTGTAGTATATCCGAATGTCCCGCGCAAGCTATTTTTTCCAATTCGGCCATTCTTCAGGATTTCTTTATGGCCTATTCAAAAAAAGTTCAAAAAAATTCGTTCCGGCTTCACGAAATGGACATAAACAGGGGGTATCATCGGTAGCATCAAAAGAAAAATAAACGCTTCACGGCAAGGAGGCTTATCTATGTATTACGAAGACGAAAACAACCTGTACCATTACAGCTACCGCAAGGGCGACAAGGTGGAGAATGTCCGCGACGTGGACTACACCGAGGTGCCGAACACCGCGGCAACGGCAGACCCCTGGGAGGAAAAGAAACCGAAGAAGAATCGGCTGGGGCTGAAGATCGCCGCGCTGGCGCTCGCCTGCGCGCTCATCGGCGGCGCGGCGGGCGCGGGCATCACGCACGCCATTACCTCCGCGCACGGCTCGACGCAGATCGAGGTCTCCGACCGGCAGGTGGCCGAGGTCCGCCAGGTCAAGGTGGACGGCAAGCAGCAGCTCACCATGCCCGAGGTCTACGCCGCCAACGTCAACAGCGTCGTGAGCATCAACGTGTCCACCACAACGAACGTCTTCGGCCGCACGACAGAGTCCGCCGCCAGCGGCAGCGGCTTTTTCATCACCAAGGACGGCTACATCCTCACCAACTATCACGTCATCGAGGGTGCGAGCACCGTCAAGGTCACGGCCTACGACGGCACGACCTATGATGCCGCCGTCATCGGCGGCGACGAGGATTACGACATCGCCGTCATCAAGGTCGAGGGCACGAATTTCCAGCCGGTCGTGATCGGAAAGTCCGGCAGCGTGCAGATCGGCGAGACGGTCGCCGCGGTCGGCAACCCGCTCGGCGAGCTGACCTTCTCGATGTCGCAGGGCATCGTCTCCTGCGTGAACCGCGCGATCAATGTGGACGGCAAGCCCTTCAACATGATCCAGGTCGATTGCTCCATCAACCCCGGCAACTCCGGCGGCCCGCTCTTCAACAGCTACGGCGAGGTCATCGGCATTGTGTCCGCGAAGTATTCGAGCTACTCCAACACCACCGTTGAGGGCATCGGCTTCGCCATCCCCATCGACGATGTGCTCGCCATGGTCAAGGACATTATGACCGACGGCTATGTGACCAACAAACCTTACATTGGCATCACACCGCAGAACATGACCGCACAGATGGCGCAGCAGTACCGCTACGATGTCACGCAGGGCGTGTTCGTCTGCTCGGTCGAGCCGGGCAGCGCCGCGGAAAAGGCTGGCCTTCAGATGGGTGACGTCATCACCAAGATCGGCGACACGGCGATCAGCGACATGAACGACCTGAACGCCGCGAAGAAGTCTTACCGCGCGGGCGATACCGTGACGCTGACCATCTATCGCGCGGGTGGAACGAAGGAGGTCGAGCTGACCTTCGACGCCGTCCCGCAGACGCAGGAAACGGCGCAGGACAACAGCCAGCAGCAACAGCAGGGCGGCAGCAACGGCGGCTATTACTACAATCCCTGGGATTTCTTCAATAGCTTCTTCGGCAACGGCTACTACGGCAGCAGCTATTCCGGCGAGAGCCGCGACGCAGCCTGAGCAAAACAGCATACGACACACCGGGGCGGCTCTTCGGAGCCGCCCTTTTTTGCCGCGTTTTGCCGCGCAAAAATAAGGACTTCCGCTTTTGGGAAAGCTGTGGTATAATTTTCTTCTATGAAACATGGAGAAGGAGGGAACGTCCATGCGCATCGGTACAGTGGAGATCAACTCGCAGCTCGCGCTCGCGCCGATGGCGGGCGTGACCGACGCGGCGTTCCGCGAGCTGTGCGCGTCCCTCGGCGCGGGGCTGACGTGCACGGAGCTCGTGAGCTCGAAGGCGCTGTGCTATCAGGATAAAAAGAGCCGCACACTGCTCGCGCCCTTTCCGGGCGAGCATCCGATGCAGGCCCAGATCTTCGGCAGCGACCCGGTCTGCATGGCCGAGGCCGCGCAGATCGCTATTGAGGCGAGCGGCGCGGACATTCTGGACATCAACATGGGCTGTCCGGTCGGCAAGATCGTCAACAACGGCGACGGCTCGGCGCTGATGCGCGATCCCGAAAAGGCGGCGCGCATCGCCGAGGCGGTGGTCAGGGCGGTAAACGTTCCGGTCACGGTGAAGATGCGCCGCGGCTGGGACAAGGGCAGCATCAACGCGCCGGAGCTGGCCGTGCTGTTAGAATCCGTGGGCGTCGCGGCGATCACCGTCCACGGGCGCACCCGCGTGCAGATGTACGGCGGACAGGCAGACTGGTCGACCATCCGCGCGGTCAAGGAAGCGGTGAAGATCCCCGTTATCGCCAACGGCGATGTTTTTACCCCGGAAAATGCGATAAAAGCGTTGAAGCTCACCGGTGCGGACGCGGTGATGATCGGGCGCGGCTGCTTCGGCAATCCGTGGCTCTTTCAGCAGTGCAGAGCCGCGCTCGCGGGCGAGCCGATCCCGCCGCTGCCGCCGCTTGCCGAGCGCTGCGACGCGCTGGTGCGCCAGATCGAACGCAGCGCGGAATTCCGCAATGAAAAGGTCGCGCTGCTCGAGGCGCGGCGGCACTACTGCTGGTATCTCAAGGGCGTGAAATACGCCAACTACTATAAAGACCAGATCAACCACATGGAGACGCTTGAGGATCTTTACCGCGTCACGGCGGGCATCAAGCGCGATCTGAGCGACTGAACACACGGAGCGGACATGAACGAAAGTGAACTGATCCAAGCCGCGCGGGGCGGCGACGAGGCAGCCTTTGAACAGCTCGTCCGGCTGCATGAGAAGAAAATATACAACCTTTGCCTGCGTATGTGCGGCAGCAGCGAGGACGCGGCGGAGGCCGCGCAGGATACCTTCCTCGCCCTCTGGCGCGGACTGGAGGGCTTCCGCGAGGATGCGGCGCTGTCCACCTGGCTCTACCGTCTGGCGAGCAACGCCTGCATTGACCTGCTGCGGCGCAGCAAGCGCACGGTGGACGGCATATCGCTCGACGACGAGGACGTACACCTCGAGGTGTGCGACCGTGCGCCCACGCCGGAGGAGCACGTCGAGGGCCGGGAGACGCAGCGGCTGGTGCGCGAGGGGCTTGCCGCGCTGCCGGAGGATTACCGGCGCGTGCTCGTGCTGCGCGAGCTGCACCAGCTCAGCTATGCGGAGATCTGCGAGGTCACGGAGCTGGAGCTCGGCACGGTGAAGAGCCGCATCAACCGCGCGCGGCTGCTGCTGCGAAATTATTTGGCGGCAGACGGGAACTTTTTTGAAAAGCCAGCGTCAAAGGTTACAGAATGTAATCAGACTGTCGGAGGGGAGAGGAACGCAATATGAAGGAATGTGAAGAATTTGCGCCGCTGCTCTCGGCCTTTGTTGACGGAGAGCTGACGGAGGAGGAGCGTGCGGAGGTGCTCGCTCATGTGAGCGAATGCGAGAAATGCAGAAGGCTGCTCGGTGAGCTGACGGCCCTGCACGCCGCCCTCGGCGAGCTGGAGGACGAGGACGTGCCCGCAGGCTTCACGGAGGGCGTGATGGCGGCGGTGCGCGCGGAAAAGGCGGCGAAAAAGCCGCAAGCAAAAAAGCGGAGCGCATGGCGGCGGTGGATGCCGATGGCAGCCTGCGCGGCGATCGTCGCACTCGCGGCGGCGGTAACGATCCCGCGAACGGCGATGAAGCAGGAAGCAAACGACGCTGCACCTGCCGCGCCTGCCGCACAGGAGGATCAGGCGATGTTTTCGATGGCGGCGCCGCCCAGCGATCCGCTGCCCGATACGGACGCCGAGGTGGAATATCCCGAGCAGCGCTGTGAAACGGTGCAGTCCAGCCCGTATTATGACCGCCAGCTTGGCGGCGCGGCAGCGGACAGAGCCAAGATCGCGGGCGCATCCGACGGCACGGAAAACGGCAGCCCCGAGCAGGAATACTACTGCGAGACCGCTCCCATCGGCGAAAGCGGCGAGGAGGGCAGCCTGCTCACCGCGTGGTACGGTCCCGTGGTGCTTGAGCTGTACGGCGCGGGCGCGACGGACTATGTGCTCTCAAGCGGCGGCGTGAAGGACGGCGATGCGGGCTTTTACTATGCCCCTATCGCCGCGCTGCGCGACCTGCCGGAGGGCCTCGGCATGAGGCAGGCGCAGGCGGAAACGCTCGCACTTGCCCCCGCGGACGCGGAGTGGGTGCTCGTCTATCCCAATGACGACAGCGAGGTGCCGCAGCCGTGAAGAAGCGTTCGCTGTGGCTCTGCCCTTTGGCTATCGCGGCCATCGTCGCGCTGGACCAGTGGGTGAAGGCCTATATCGTGACCCATTTCGCCGTGGGCGAGAGCGCGGAGTTTCTCCCACAGCTGCTGCGGCTGCACTATGTGCGCAATTTCGGCGCGGCATGGTCGAGCTTTTCCGGCGAGCGCTGGCTGCTCATCGGCGTGACGGGCGTGGGGATGCTCGCGCTCGCATGGCTGCTCGCGCGGATCGTGCGGCACCCGCTCGGCGTGTGGTCGCTGACCGCCGTGATCGGCGGCGGCGTGGGAAATCTTATTGACCGCGTTCGCCTCGGCTATGTGGTGGATATGCTCGACTGCACGTTCATCGAGTTTCCGGTTTTCAACGTTGCGGACTGCTTTGTGGTCTGCGGCACCATCGCGGCACTCGTTTACTACATTTGGATCTACCCGAACACCGACGCGAAGAATTGGGAGAAGGACCATGGAACCGATCCTGCTCAGGGCAAGTGAAGAAAGCAAAAATCAAAGGCTCGACGCATTTCTTGCGTCGAGCCTTGACGGCTTGACCCGCTCGCAGGCGACGCGGCTCATCGAGAGCGGCGAGGTCGCGGTGAACGGGAGAGCCGTCGGCAAAAGCTATAAGCTCGCGGGCGGCGAGGACATCGCCGTGACGCTGCCCGAGCCGGAGCCGGTCGAGGCCGTGCCGCAGGACATTCCGCTCGATGTGGTGTACGAGGACGCGGACGTGATCGTGGTCAACAAGCCCAGCGGCATGGTCGTCCACCCCGCGCCGGGGCACCCGGACGGCACGCTCGTCAACGCGCTGCTGTACCATTGCGCGGGAACGCTCTCGGGCATCGGCGGCGCGCTGCGCCCGGGCATCGTCCACCGCATCGACCGCGACACGAGCGGTCTCATCATCGCGGCGAAGAACGACGCGGCGCACCAGTACCTCTCCGCGCAGCTCGCCGACCACACGCTCGCGCGCACCTACGAGTGCATCGTTGTGGGCGCTCTGCGCGAGGACCGCGGCACGGTGGACGCGCCCATCGCGCGCCATCCGACCGACCGCAAGCGCATGGCGGTGGTCGCCGGCGGGCGCGAGGCGGTCACGCATTGGGAGGTCATCGCCCGCTATCCGGGCTATACCCACGTCCGCTGCCGGCTCGAAACGGGACGCACGCACCAGATCCGCGTCCACATGGCCTACATCGGGCATCCCATTCTCGGCGACACGGTATACGGCGCAAAGAAGGAGGTTGCCGGTCTGACGGGGCAATGCCTGCACGCGGTCGGCCTGCGCTTTCTCCATCCGCGCACGCACGAGGTCGTGGAGCTTTTCTGTCCCCTTCCGGAGGAATTTACAAGGATGCTGCAAAAAATCAGGAAATAAATTGCACGCGATACGGCACCAAACACGGGGAGCGTTCTCTATGGCAGAGAACGCTCCCCTTTTGCTATGCTGTTATTTGCACAAATATGAGAACCAGCCCTCGCTCTCGCGGGCCTCCATGATCGCCCAGCCCGCAAGACGCAGCGCGTCCGCGACCTCGACCGCGCGGTCGTCGATGATGCCCGAGCAGAGGAACAGCCCGCCCTTTTTCAGCAGCGGCCGCACCTGCGGCGCGAGCGCGATGATGACGTCCGCCACGATGTTCGCCACGACGATATCATAGTCTCCGCCGAACTCGCGCGCGAGCCTTTTGTCGCTGAGCACATCGCCCGCGCGGACGGTGTAGTGCTCCCGTCCGATGCCGTTGAGCGCGGCATTCTCGTAGGCGACGCCCACGCACTTATCATCGATGTCGCAGGCGAAGGCGTCCCGCGCGCCCAGCAGCAGCGCCGCGATGGAGAGGATGCCGCTGCCGCAGCCGAGGTCGAGCACCTTTTCGCCGCCGCGGATGTGCTTTTCGAGCGCCTGAAGGCACAGGCGTGTGGTCGCGTGGCTGCCCGTGCCGAAGGTCAGCCCGGGATTCAGGATGAGCTTCACGCGCTCCGTCGGCTTCGCCTGCTCCCACTCGGGAATGACCAGCAGGCGCTCGCCGATCTCCATGGGCTTATAGAACTGCTTCCAGTTGTTCTCCCAGTCGGCGTCCTCCACGTTTTCCATCGTGAGGAGCAGCGGCGCGTATTCGGGATGCTGCTTCTTGAGCGCCGAGAGCGCGATGCGCACCTGCGCCAGCGTGGAAAAACCGCTCTCGCTTTCTTCGAGGTAGAAGGTCACGCGGCATTTGCCGTGCTTCTCCGCCAGCAGCTCATCGTCCACATAGTCCCAATACTGGTGGTTGTTTTCGAGAAAATCCTTGAAGTCCGCCTCGTCGTCGATGACAAGGCCCTCGACGCCCTGCTCGCGCAGCAGCTCGCTGACCGGCTCCAGACCGGCGCGGGCGGTGTCGATATGCAGCTCCAGCCACTTCATCGCTGCGTCCCCACGAAGAACAGCCCCAGCGTGCCGCAGCCGGTGTGCGCGCCGATCACGGGGCCGATGAAGTCTGCGCGGACGTCCGTCACGCCGAAGCGCTCCTCCAGCAGCTCCTTGACGTATGCCACGGAGTCGGGGCAGTTGGCGTGGCAGATGAACAAGGGCTGGTTCTTGTCCGGCTCGACGCCCAGCTCCTCCACCTTGTCGACCAGCGCCTTGAGCGCAGCCTTGGTGCCGCGCGCCTTGCTCATGGGAATGAGCCTGCCCTCGCTGTCGGTGTGCATGACGGGCTTGATGCCCAGCATCGTGCCGACGAAGGCCGCCGTGGCGCTCACGCGGCCGCCGCGCTTGAGGTGGTTGAGATCGTCCACGATGAACCAGTGGCATTGGGTCTGGAGGATGCTCCTCACATATGCCGCCAGCGTCTCGATGTCGGGGCTGCTCCTCCGGCGCTCCTGTACCGTGCGGTAGAGCAGCATCCCCTGTCCGCGCGAGGCGGAGAGGGAGTCGATGACGAGGATCTTCGCGTCGGGGTACTCGCTTTTCAGGTCCTCCGCCGCGATGCAGGCGGACTGGTAGGTGGTGGACAGTGCGCCGGAGAAGCAGATGCACAGGATATCCTTGCCCGCGTCGAGCGCCCTGCGCATCGCCTCGTCGAACTGACCGACATTGGCGGCGGCGGTAGTGCTGTTCTCGCCCGCAGCGATCTTTGCGAAAAATTCCTCGGGGGACATCTCGGCATGGTCGGGCGTGTTGAGATAGGTTTTGCCGTCAATCGTAAAGGAAAGCGGCAGAACGGTAAGCCCGAGCTCGTCGACCTCCTGCTGATTCAGGTCGCAGCAGCTGTCGGTCATGATAATATAGTCACGCATGGCGTTCCTTTCCGGGCCGCAGACAAACGGCCCCTTTTGGGGAATAGAGTCGATTCTTCCTTAGAATGGCAGTATTGTAGCAGAACGTTAAGATAATATCAATCATTTTCTGTAAACAATGCTTTCCGTTTACTTTCCGACGCAGAAGCGTTCAAAAATGCGCGTCACCATGTCCTCGCGCGCCGTGCGGCCGGTCAGCTCGCCGAGCGCGTCGAGAGCACCCTCGGCCTCGGTGAGCACCACGTCGGGCGTCAGCCCGGCGGTGAGCGCCTCGTGCGCCGCACGGACCGCGTTCAGGGCGCGGTCGACGGCCTCGGCCTGCCGTGCGTTGGTGAGCAGCGTGCCGCCCGCGGGAACGCCGGCAGGAAAGCAGTCTCTGATCGTGTCGATCAACGCATCCAGCCCGCCGGGCATTACGGAATTAAAGGAGACCAGATGCTCCGGCACAGGCGCGCCGTCCGGCAGTCTCCAAACGGCGGTCTTTACGGCGGGGTTTCGATCGTCCTTGCTGATGGCCAGAATCCAATGCGGCGCTCGGGCGGCAAGCGCGAGAATGTCTGGCTCCACAGTGAGCGGCGTATGGCTGCCGTCCGCTACCACGATCACCAGATCGGCGCTCTCGACCGCGCGGCGCGAGCGCTCCACGCCGAGCCGCTCCACGGCGTCGTCTGTCTCGCGGATGCCCGCCGTGTCGATGAGCCGCAGCAGCACGCCGCCGACCACCGCCTTCTCCTCCACGGTGTCGCGCGTCGTGCCGGGAAGGTCGGTGACGATGGCGCGGTCGTAGCCCACGAGCGCGTTGAGCAGCGAGCTTTTGCCCGCGTTCGGCGCGCCGACGATGGCGGTCGCCGCGCCGCTTTTGAGCACACGTCCGCGCGCAAAGGTGCCGAGCAGAGCCGCGAGCGTTTGTTCGCTCTCCGTGAGCGTCCGCTCCGTCTCGGCAAGCGTGAGGTCCTCGATGTCCTCGTCGGGATAGTCCACCACGGCGTAGAAGCGGCTGGTGAGGCCCAGCAGCGCGTCGTAGACCTGTTCGAGCGGGCGGCGCAGCGCGCCGTCCACCTGGGCGGCGGCGTTCCGCGCCGCCTCGGCGGTCTCGGCGTCGATGAGGTCGATGACCGCCTCTGCCTCGGTGAGGTCCATTTTGCCGTTCAGAAACGCGCGCTCGGTAAATTCCCCCGCCCGCGCCTGCCGCGCGCCTGCGGCAAACGCGGCACGCAGGACCTCCTGCAAAACGACCGGCGAGCCGTGGCAGTGCAGCTCCGCGCTCTCCTCGCCCGTGTAGCTGTGTCCGGCGGAGAACACCACCGCCAGCGCGTGGTCGAGCGTGCGGCCCTCGGCGTCGCGCACCGTGCCGTAGGTCATGCGTCGCGGCGGAAGCTCCGCAGCCGAACGACCCTCCACCGGCGTGAACAGCGCCGCGAGCACGCGCCGCGTCTCCGCGCCGCTCAGGCGCACGATGCCGACCGCGGCGGCTGCGGGCGCGGTGGCGATGGCAGCAATGGTGTCGGGCATAAGACGACCTCCTTGATGATAGCCGGTATCTGCCGATATGATACCACAAAACGGAAAAAATGAAAAGGGGCACGGCGCAGCCGTGTCCCTCTTTTTGTATTCCACCGATCGGCAATCAGCGTGAGATGCAATAAAAATAGATGTTTACACAAATCATCACAACGGCAAACGCAATAAGCATCGCCCAGCTTATTTGCATGGCCTTAGATTTTGTATTCCTGATGCAATATGCCAAATAGATGATCCAGCAGGAGTAGAACGCAAAAATAATGCCGCGGTTCCGGATTAATATACTTAGAAGGAACAACGCATTTACGATCTTCATTCCATTCTCTGACATCAGTATACTTTTGATCTTTTTCACCGGTTGACCTCCCAGCTGAATATATTATCGTTTTTATTGTATCATACTCCGCACTTCCCCACAAGGGCAAAAAGAGGACGCCGCATATCAATTTCGGTTTTCCGCTTACTGCTCCTTGGCGGCCGCGGCCTGCTGGGCCTCGATCTCGAGGAGAGCATCCTTGCGGGAGAGGTTCCAGCGGCCCTTTTCGTCGATCTCCATGAACTTGACCCAGATCATGTCGCCGACGGTGACCACGTCCTCGACCTTCTCGACACGCTTCTTGTCGAGCTTGGAGATGTGGACCAGACCGTCCTTACCCGGGGCGATCTCCACGAAGGCGCCGAACTGCATCAGGCGCACGACACGGCCGTAGTACAGCTTGCCGACCTCGGGGACAAACACGATGTCGTCGATGCACTTCTTCGCGGCGTCGCAGGCGGCGGCGTCGGCGGAGGCGATGTGGATGGTGCCGTCGTCGTCAATGTCGATCTTCGCGCCGGTGTCGGCGACGATCTTCTGAATGACGGAGCCGCCCTTGCCGATGACCTCGCGGATGCGGTCGGGATCGATCTTCATGGTGATCATCTTGGGCGCGTAGGGGCTGACCTCAGGACGCGGCTCGGCGATGCAGGGCAGCATGATCTGGTCGAGGATCTGCACGCGCGCGTCATAGGTGATGTCCAGCGCGTTCTTGATGATCGCCATGGTCAGGCCGTCGTTCTTGAGGTCCATCTGAATGGCGGTGATGCCCTTCTTCGTACCGGCGACCTTGAAGTCCATTTCGCCGTGGAAGTCCTCAACGCCCTGAATGTCGATAAAGGTGGTGAAATCGTCGCCGTCCTGAATGAGGCCGCAGGAGATGCCGGCGACGGGAGCCTTGATGGGCAC
>ERZ825896.2452-NODE-2452-length-17676-cov-4.749163_pt1 | contig 17676 bp, 15 predicted proteins | sample MGYA00519858_ERZ825896 | MGnify/ENA primary metagenome ERZ825896 (study PRJEB31778, sample SAMEA3449214) | human gut metagenome | biome: human gut; feature: human-associated habitat; material: faeces | place: United Kingdom | collected 2010/2012 ...
GCTGATGCTGGCAGTTTACAGCTTTACCGATACGGCAACAATTGGTACAAAGGGCAATTTTTCCCTGCAAAATTACGTGACACTATTCACCACACCGGAACTAAGAGGCATGATTGGTGGTACATTCCTGCTGGCTTTCGGATCTGCCCTGGTGGCAACAATTCTTGGAACTATAGGCGCAATTGGTGCTTTTTATTGTAAAAAAGGTCCTAAACAGCTGATTCAGTTCGTAAACCAGATTCCGGTTATCAATGCAGATGTTGTGACCGGTTTCTCATTATGCGTTCTGATGATCGTTGTACTGGGAATGGATAAGGAGACTCTGCTTCCGTTGATAGCTGGACATGTGGTACTGGAAGCGCCTTTTGTCTATCTGTCTGTACTGCCTAAGCTGAAACAAATGGATAACAGCATCTATGAGGCAGCAAGAGACCTGGGAGCCAATGCAAGAGTAGCCTTATTTAAGGTGGTAATCCCACAGCTTGTTCCGGGTATCGTATCTGGCTTCATGCTGTCAGTTACATTGTCTCTGGATGATTATTTCATTACAACTTATACAAAACCTGCGACTTTTGATACGATCAGTACATATGTAGTAAATGCTACGAAGGGATCTCATACTGAGATCAAGACTGCTCTTTGGGCATTGTCTACAGTCATCTTCGTTATTATATTAACGGTGGTGCTGGCTGGAAACAGGATTACCCATAGAAAGGCTGGTGCTGATAATGAGAAATAAAGGTATGACAGCAGCGATAATGGGACTGGGAATCATGACCATATGCAGTGCTGTTCCTATGAATGTATCTGCTGCAAATGACACGATTACCCTGCGTGTGTGCAACTGGGAAGAATATATTGATGAAGGCGGCTGGGATGAGGACGAGAGAATCGAACTGCACAGCGGAGATATATTTGGTGATAGGTCGCTGGTAGAAGAGTTCGAAGACTGGTACTATGAGAATTATGGAGTGCGTGTAAAAGTGGAATATTCCACTTTTGGTACGAATGAAGAGTTATACAGCCAGTTGAACCTTGGTAATGTGTTTGATCTGGTCTGCCCCTCAGATTATATGATCATGAAGCTTATGACGGAGAACAGGCTGGAGCCTTTATCAGATGTTTTTTTTGATGAGACAAATGACAATAATTATTATAGGAAAGGGCTTTCTCCTTATATTAAGCAGGTCTTTGATGAACATGAGATTAACGGAGAACCTTGGTCAGATTATGCAGCCGGCTATATGTGGGGCGTCACGGGAATGATATACAATCCGGACGAAGTAACACAGGAAGAAGCATCTACCTGGTCAATCCTGACCAATGAGAAGTTCCATAGACAGGTCACAATCAAGGATAATGTAAGGGACGCTTATTTCCCGACGCTGGCAATCCTGAATACAGACACCTTAATGAATGAGGATTTCCGCTTGGAAGCTGACTATCAACAGAAGCTGTCAGATATCATGAATGATACGGGAAAAGCTACGATAGATGATGCAGAAGCGAAGCTGAAGGAAATCCGTAGAAATGTATATTCCTTTGAGACAGACAGTGGAAAGGCAGATATGATTACGGGTAAAGTCCTTGCCAGTCTGCAATGGTCCGGTGATGCAGTCTATGCAATGGATCAGGCCGAGGAGGATGATTTTATCCTGAACTGGGCAGTACCTGAAGAGTGTACGAACCTGTGGTTCGATGGATGGGTCATGTTAAAGAGTGGAATTGGCAATGATATGGCAAAGAAACAGGCAGCAGAGGCATTTATCAATTACCTGTCCAAGCCGGAAAGTGCAGTACGCAATATGTACTATATTGGTTATACATCTGCCATAGCCGGTGGTGACAGCAATCTTGTCTTTGAATATCTGGAAAACAATTATGGCGCAGATGAGGATGAAGAAGATGTGATAGAGTATCCGCTTGGATATTTTTTCTCCGGGGATGCAGAGGATGAGAGATATGTCATCACAGCACCAGAGGAGCAGACACACAGACAGCTCGCCGCGCAGTACCCGAGTCAGGATGTGATTGCACGTAGTGCCGTCATGCTGTACTTTGATGAGGAGGGCAATGCCAACATCAATCAGATGTGGATCAATGTACGCTGTTTCAATCTCAGTATGATTAGTCCCATACAGTGGATTTGCATAGCAACGGGTGTAATACTTATTCTCGTTATCATCCTTCTTATAAAACATGGAGACGAATGGTTTCAACCAAAAGCCCCCAGAGGGTATCATAGAGTCAACTAACAGGAAAGGGAGTACGAATCTTTGATTCGTACTCCCTTTCCTGTTGCTTTTGATGGACGCCGCGGGCTATGTCAGTTCGATTCATTTGCCACGTACGTGATGTAAGAGTTTCTAAGAACTGCATCTCAAATGCTTAACGTGCAAGCCGGGCGCAAAACTCGCCATTCTGGCTCAGACAGTTGCGCCCGGTTTGCAAGCATTTGTTCTTTGTTCTAAGAAACACTAGACATCACTCCCTAAGCTGCATTCATCGAACATGCCATAGCCCGCAGCTGTATACAGAAAGCTATCGGTCTTGATTGGCAAGCTTCAGGCAGCATCAACCTCTGACAGTTTGGGATTGCGAACCTTAGGAATGGCTGTTAGTACTTCTTGGCAGCAAGGAAGAAATGCAGGCAAGCCTGAGCCGTTGTCTGAGCCGCAGGCGAGTTTCAGGCGCAGGGCTTGCAATAGAAGCATTTCTGCCGCAGGTGCTTAGAAGTCCTTACAGCCTTGACGTGTTCGCAGACTAAACTGTCAGAGGTTGATGCGTGAGGGAGGGCAAGTGAGTCGAACTGCCATGAACTGCGGCGGGACTATAGAGTAAAAGGGATTGAATTAGGCAGGGATTTGTGAGATGCTATAGGGGGCAGGTGGAAGTTATGTGTGAGAGAAGAATTGTAATTGGGGGACGTGGGTGTCAGGTATATGGGGATGAGACAGCGAAGAACGTGATCTTCTGGTTTACAGGAGAACATGAGAAAGATACGATAGAAGAAGTGTATCAGCAGTTAAAGGAAACGACACAGGTGTCATTTTGCCTGATTGCATGTGAAATAGAAGACTGGAATGCACAGCTTTCACCATGGAGTGCGCCGGCTGTATATGGGAAAGAAGGCTTTGCAGGAGAGGGAGCAGAAACCTTGAAATGGCTGGAGAAGGACTGTCTTCCGGGGCTTGAAAACATATATCAGATGAAGCTGGAAGAGAAAAGACTATTGATAGGCGGGTATTCACTGTCCGGTTTATTTGCAATGTGGGCTTTTTATGAACTGGGGATATTCACAGGAGCAGCGGCATGTTCTGCTTCCTTCTGGTTCCCCGGTTGGATGGAATATACGAAACAGCATATGGTACGCAAGAAGAGCAGAATCTACTTGAGCCTTGGAATCAAGGAAGAGAAGACCAGAAATCCCGTCATGGCAACAGTAGGGGAGGCTGTCAGAGGCATGTATCAGCAGCTGTCTGAAGATATGAACGTTGAGAAAGTAACTCTCGAATGGAATCCCGGTAATCATTTTACACAGCCTGCCAAGCGGACAATGAAGGGATTTGCATGGCTGTTATCATAAACTGCTTGATATGTAGTATTGAATACTATATAATATGGGTTAGGGAAATTGCGTGATTTTCCTAACCCATATATGGAAAGGCATGGTTATAACGATGCATATTGACACAAATGATTTATTACAAAGTATATTAGCAAGTTTTGACAGAATTGATTATGTGAAGTCACAGGATATACCCAATATTGACCTTTATATGGATCAGGTGACTACGTTCATGGATAAGAACCTGAGAAAATCTTCCAGATATCCTGAGAACGATAAAGTCATGACCAAGACCATGATCAATAATTATGCAAAGAATGATCTGTTACCACCACCTATCAAGAAGAAATATTCCAAGGAGCATGTGCTGGTACTGATTTTTATCTACTATTATAAAGGAATCCTGTCTATCAATGATATTCAGACGCTGTTGCAGCCAATTACGACGCAGTTCTTCCAGACAGAGGAAGAATTTGATATTACATCTGTGTATGATGAAGTATTTGGACTGGAGAAAGAACAGATAGATGCGTTGAAGAAGGATGTCATGGAGAAGTATGAATATTCTACGAAGACCTTTGAAGATGCGCCGGAAGAGAGTAAAGAGTTCCTGAAGCTGTTTTCCTTTATATGTTTACTGAGCTTTGACGTATATATGAAGAAACTTCTGATAGAGAAGCTTGTAGATGAGATTAAGGAGAAAGATCCCAAATCTAAAAAAGAAAAATAACTGATAAATATTGAAAATGTCTGCTAATTATTCTATACTATAGGAAACCGAATGGTTGGGAAAGGAGTATGGGAATGATGGTATCAGGAATTACAGGAATCTCCGGAATGAATAGTTATCGTATTTCTTCTATTCATGGAAATCCTTATACATTGAATCCAGTCTCTGAGATAACTGAGCAGACAGAACAATCCGGCAGACCCCTTGTGATTGCAGCAGATAAGAAAGATGAGCTGTATGTCAAGGATTATGGCGAGCTGAAAAATACAGGAAGTACTGCAACCGGCGATTTTGCGGAAATGCTTGGAATCTGGCAGGATATGCAGGCAGGTGGAACACAACAGGTACAGCAGCAACAAAACACATCAACGTCCTACTATAATGATATGATTGGTCTGATGGGTTATCAGAATGCAATAAGAGACCAACTGGGAACATCTTTTATACCTTTTGAATAGTATAAGTGATGATGGGCAATCACTGGAAGCAATGGCTTTCAATGGTTGCTTTTTTTATATCAGGACACACTTTTATCACAATTTCAACAAATTTTCATCACACATTACACATAGAATGAACAATAACGGTTATTAATCTATAACCGGAAATGTTAAGTAGGAGGACAGAAGACGTGATAGAAGTAGAGAATCTGACAAAAAAGTATGGCAGTCATGTGGCAGTCGATAATTTGTCCTTTCGTGTAGAGAGGGGTATGATCTACGGCTTCCTGGGACCAAATGGAGCAGGTAAAAGTACGACCATGAATATGATGACCGGATATATTGCGGCCACCAGCGGAACAGTGAAAATTAATGGATACGATATCCTGAAGAATCCGGAGCAGGCTAAGAAAAGCATAGGATATTTGCCGGAGCTTCCACCTGTTTATCCAGATATGACCGTATATGAGTATCTGAGGTTTGTAGCTGAATTAAAGAAAGTAAAGAAAAATGAGAGACAGGTACAGATAGAGGACGTTATGAAGCAGACACAGATAGAGGATGTGAAAGGACGTCTGATCAAGAACCTGTCTAAAGGATATAAACAGAGAGTAGGTCTGGCACAGGCGATTATCGGTTATCCTGAGGTGATTATTCTGGATGAACCTACAGTTGGTCTGGACCCGAAGCAAATCATAGAGATTCGTGAACTGATCAGAGAACTGGCGAAGAAACATACGATTATTCTAAGCTCCCATATCCTGTCAGAGGTAAGTGCAGTCTGTGATCATATCATGATTATTTCCAAAGGCAAGCTTGTGGCAAGTGACACGCCGGAAGGACTGATGACCCTGTTAAAAGGCGGCAGACAAATGAAATTATCAGTGCTAGGCGAACAGGGTAAAGTCGAGGAACTGTTACAGAGCATGGAATCAGTCAAAGATTTCTCCATGCAGCCTCCTAGGGCAGAGGGAATGGTCAGTGTGAATATCAGGACAGAAGATACAGAAGACATCAGAGTAGAGCTGTTCCACAGACTGGCTGCGGCAGATATGCCTATTATGGAATTGAGTCTGTCAGAAAAGTCATTAGAGGATGTATTCTTAGAGTTGACAGGCGAGGAGGACAAAGAGAATGAAGGCAATATTTAAAAGAGAGTTTTCGGCTTATATCCATTCAGTAGTAGGACTTTTATTCATGGCAGTCACAGTATTTTTCTTTGGATTATATGGGGCTGTATATAATCTGGCATCAGGATATCCTTATGTATCTTATACATTAAGCGCCATTTTATTTCTGTTTCTGTTGACGATTCCCATCTTGTCCATGAGGATTCTTGCTGATGAAAAGAAGCAGAAGACAGATCAGCTGATACTGACTGCTCCGGTTTCTGTTGGTAAGATCGTATTGGGCAAATATTTTGCAATGGCAGCTATTTTCCTGATTCCTGTAGCCGGAATGTGCATATTCCCACTCTTTTTATCAAGATTTGGAACAGTGCCTATGGCAGAATCTTATGCAGCTATATTGGCTTTTGCATTATATGGACTGACCTGTATGGCAGTAGGTATTCTGGTATCCAGCTTTACAGAAAGTCAGGTCATTGCAGCAGTATTGTCTTTTGCAATTCTGTTCATTACGTATATGATGCAGGGAATTGAGAGCCTGATTTCCCAGACTGGAAATGTTGTAACGAAATTTTTAAGTATTTTTGATTTCCAGACAAGATTCAGCGATATGGTAAATGGCGTATTTGACATTACAAGTGTTATTTATTTTGTAAGCGTCATTGCATTGCTGCTTTTCCTTACAACACAGTCTATTCAGAAGAGAAGATACAGTGTATCTGTACATAATATATCCATGGGTGCGTATAGTTCGATAACGGTTGTTATTGGAATTGCACTTACAGTTGTTGTGAATCTTATCGTTTCACAGTTACCTACGAAATATACAAGCTTTGATATTACAGCGAATCAGTTGTATACCATCACAGACCAGACGAAAGAAATGCTTGGTAATCTGACAGAGGATGTAACGATATATGTACTTAGCTCTGAGGACAATGCGGATACTACAGTAGCGCAGACTCTCAAGGGATATGAAGAGGAATCCTCACATGTTAAGGTGGAATATATTGATCCCTTGGTAAATCCACAGTTTGCAAGCAGTTATTCTACTACCAATCTGTCACAGAACAGCTTGATCGTAGAGACATCCAAGCGTTATAAAGTGATTTCCTATAGTGATATGTATGAAACGGAAATAGACTATTCAACCTACTCACAGAATGTAACAGGGTATGATGGGGAAGGCCAGCTGACCAGCGCAATTGCATACTGTACGAGCAATGATATGCCGAAAGTATACATGATTACAGGACACAATGAGTATACATTAGACAGTGGTTTTACAACAGCACTGGAGAAGGAAAACATTGATTACGAAACAATCAGCCTGATGGAATATGATGCAATACCGGAGGATGCAGAGTGTATCATCATTCATGCCCCGGAGAAGGATTTCTCAGAAGATGATGCCAATAAGGTGATTGAATATCTGAACAATGGTGGTAAGGCATTGATTACAACAGAGTATGTAGATACACAGATGCCTAATTTTGAGAAGATACTTTCAGAGTTTGGACTGACAATCCAGAGTGGTTACGCAGTAGATACCAATGCAGGTAATTATTATCAGACACCTATTTATCTGCTTCCGAATGTGGAATACAGTGATGAGACTACAGGTCTGACAGAAAGTCATACTTATGTTATGGCACCTTATGCAGAAGGAATTGCTGTTCCTGATGTGGATGTTGAAAATATTACATATACCAAGCTTCTGACTACGTCTGAGAGCTCTCTGTTGAAGACAGATGTTAAGAATGCAGCTTCTTTTGAAAAAGAAGAAGGGGATATTGATGGACCGCTGTGTATTGGCGTAAAAGCCGAGAAGACACTGGATAGTGGTTCAGCAGTATTGTATGTCTTTTCCAGTGCACAGTTCTTCACAGACAATGTGGATAATGCAGTGTCCGGCAATAATAAGACACTGTTTACTAATATAATGAGTACAATTGCTTCTCATGATGTAAGTGTGTCTGTACCGGTTAAGAGTTACAGTTATGATAATCTGACTGCCTCAACAAAGGACGTTGTATTATTTGAAACAGTAGTTGTAATCCTGATTCCATTAGCCCTGATCATAATCGGATTTGTAATCTGGTTCAAACGAAGAAAGAAATAAGGAGGTAACCTGCATATGGAGAAGCAGAAGAAACAGCTGCTCGGATTGCTGGTGATTCTGATTGTGGCAGTCATTGCTTTTATAGTAGTGAAGAATCTGCCCCAGGAAGAGGAAACAGATACAACAGCAAGCTATGAAGTAACTAATCTGAATGCAGATGATGTGACAAAACTGGTGTATACCAATGAAAATGGTACACTGACTTTGAATAAAGACGGAGATAACTGGATCTGTGATGAAGATCGCAGTGTAGACATTGATGCAGATAAAGTAAGTACTATGGTTGGTAAGGTGGCTTCTCTTACATCAGAGAATAAGATTGAGAATGTAGAAGATATTGCCCAGTATGGTCTGGATGCACCATCTCTTACGATTCTGGTATCGGATGGTACAACATCATATACATTGTTGATAGGTGACTATAATGAGACAACATATACGTATTATATGTGCCTTGAGAGTGATAAGAGTACAGTATATACGACCGATTCTGCAACAATAACAAGCTTCCGGAATAATACGCTGGAAGATATTACGGCAGAGGAAGAGACAGAGACTGAGAGTGAAGCAGAAGAGATAACAGAAACTGATTCGGAGTCAGCGAGTGAATAGTTTTGAAGAAAACTACTGGTCTTTTCCAGTGAAATGGTGTATGATAAAATCCTATTGGAGAAAACTGAATACGGAGGTTATCATGAATCATTTTACGAAAATTACAAAAATTATTCTGATGGGTGTGTTGGCGCTGGGAATTACATTTGGCCCACAGTCAGCCTGGACAGTGCAGGCGGCAGAAGCTTCAATGCAGCAGACAGTACAGACACCAACCTATCAGGTCTATGTAAATCGTATCGCTAATTGCGTTACAGTATATACAAAGGATGCGGATGGAGAATATACAGTGCCGGTGAGATCTTTTGCCTGTTCCACTGGTAGAGAAGGGATGGAGACTCCGCTTGGAAGCTTCAAAACTTCTGATTATTATACATGGAGACTTATGGTAGATGGAAGCTATGGACAATATGCAATCCGTTTTAACAGAGGTATCTTGTTCCATTCTGTTCCATATTATACCAGTTCAGCAGATAATCTGGAGAAGGATCAGTTCAATCTGTTAGGTTCACAGGCATCTCTTGGATGTGTCAGAATGGCTGCCAGTGATGTGAAGTGGCTTTATGATAACTGTGAAAAAGGCACCAGTGTTATCGTATATGATGATGAACAGAATCCTGGACCTTTGGGAAAGCCGGTACAGATGCAGATTGATATTTCCCATCCATTCGCCGGATGGGACCCGACAGATCCGGCAGAAGAGAATCCATGGAATACAATCAGACCTTCTCTGTATCTGATACAGGATATGGGGGATGGTGTACTGTATGTACCAGTAGGTGCGACTGTTGATCAGTTGAAGCAGTATGTTGGATTAAAGAATATACAGGGACAGGCGTATACCCCACAGGACTATCAGTTGTACATAAATGGCAATTATGATCTGAACACACTAGGGGCCTACAGAGTGTGGATCAGTGGTCAGGATGTAGCCGGCACTATGGTACAGCAGGAAATGATACTTGCTGTTGTGAATATGTAAGTAGATAAATGGCTTAGATAGAGGCAGATATGATGAGAGTTTTCCTATCATATCTGCCTTTTATTATATTTATTTATCTGCTATGGCTTTTTGGGCATAAGAGGTATCGACCAGTTCGTTATAGGGAACAAAGGAATCCAGTTCCCCGGCTTCCATCAGTATGTTTTCCAGTAATTCAAAGCTGCTTTGCTCAAAGATCAGGTCTGTTTTCCAAGTGTCCTGACACTGATAGCGGGTGACAATTGTAGTAATGGTATCCAGATCTGTTTCTTTGAATTGGGGCTGGATGATAGAGGCTATCTCTTGGGCAGAGTGGGTGGCAGTGTAATCCATACCTTTCTGCAGAGCATTCGTAAAATGCTGCAATGTATCAGCATGATCCGCATAATAGCTTTTTCTTGCACAGAAGGCGGTATAAGGGACATAGCCTGAGTCTGTTCCAAGAGAAGCAACGATATAGCCGGTCTGTTGTGCTTCCAGGGAAGTTGCATGAGGCTCGAATTCTACCGTGAAATCAGCATAGCCGGCTTCCCCTTTCTTAGCACCTGCAAAAGCTGCAGCAGTTGAACCAAAGTCAATACTCGTATCGATAGTAAGGTCTGTATCAGGGTTAATGTTGTTTTTCTTCAGAATATATTCAAATACCATCTGTGGCATACCGCCCTTGCGGCCGCCAAGTACATAATGCCCTTTTAACATATCCCAGGAAAAGTCGTCGATAGGTTCTCTGCTGATCAGGAAATTGCCGGCTCTTTGTGTAAGCTGGGCAAAGTTGATGGCATAGTCTTTGGCACCCTGTAAATAGGTATAAATAGAAGCTTCTGAACCCATGAAACCAATATCGGCTTCTCCTGTAAGAAGTGCAGTCATGGTTTTATCAGCGCCATAACCGGTCACAAGGTCGAGGTCAATTCCCTCTTCCTCAAAATAACCTTTTTCTATTGCAACATACATAGGAGCATAAAAGATAGAATGTGCCACTTCATTTAATGTTACCTTTTCAATAACACCTGTTTTTAAATTAGAATTCTCATCATTGGAACTACATCCTGCGACTGCAATGCACAAGGTCAGAAGCAGAAGTGAAAGAACTAACTGGCATAGTTTATGAGAGTATTTCATAGAACCACCATAGAAAGAGATTTTAGGTTAGTGTATGCCAAAAGAAAACAGGATGTGCATAGATATTTGATTTTAGGTGTTTGCAATCGAATGTATTTTTGGTATACTGGGTTAAGATGCTTGTAAGCATCAGTCTATTATACAAAATAAAGGGAGAATGTCATGAGTATCTATGATTCACTGAATGAACAACAGAAGAAAGGCGTATTCACTACTCAGGGTCCGGTTCTGATCTTGGCTGGCGCTGGTTCAGGCAAGACAAGCGTACTGACCAGGAGAATTGCTTATCTGATAGAGAATACAGGTGTTAATCCATGGAATATCATGGCAATTACCTTTACCAATAAAGCAGCAGGAGAGATGCGTCAACGTGTTGATGATATTGTGGGATATGGTTCAGAGAGCATCTGGGTAGCAACATTCCATTCCACCTGTGTCAGAATACTTCGAAGACATATTGACAGACTTGGGTATGATACCAGTTTTACAATCTATGACACGGATGACCAGAAGAGTGTCATGAAGGAAGTGTGTAAGAAGCTGGATATTGACACCAAGCAGCTGAAGGAAAAGACAATTCTGGGAGCAATATCTTCTGCAAAAGATAATCTGATCTCACCGCTCGATTATGAAATGTCAGCAATGGGAGATTTTAACAAGCGTAAAATTGCAAATGCATATAAAGAATATCAGATGTTATTAAAAAAGAATAATGCACTGGATTTTGATGATATCATTGTAAAAACGGTAGAGTTGTTCAAAGCATGCCCGGAAGTATTGGAGAATTATCAGAACCGTTTCCTGTATATTATGGTGGACGAGTATCAGGATACGAATACAGCCCAGTTCGAGCTGATACGTCTTCTTGCCCAGAGAAACCGTAATCTGTGTGTTGTAGGTGATGATGACCAGTCTATTTACAAATTCAGAGGAGCGAATATCCGCAATATTCTTGATTTTGAGAAAGTATACCCGGATGCTGAAGTCATTAAGCTGGAGCAGAATTATCGTTCTACGCAGAATATTCTGGATGCTGCTAACAATGTGATCCATAATAATATTGGAAGAAAAGACAAGGCATTGTGGACAGACAGAGGAAGTGGAAACAGGATCCATTTCAGACCTTTTGACAATGCATATGATGAAGCTGAATACATAGCAAGTGATATTAAATCAAAAAAATATCAGGGAATCAGTGATTACGGTCAGTGTGCAGTGCTGTATCGAACCAATGCCCAGTCACGACTTCTGGAAGAAAGTTTCATCAGCGAAGGAATCCCATATGATGTAGTAGGAGGAGTGAACTTCTATGCCAGAAAGGAAATCAAGGATCTGTTAGCCTATCTGAAAACGATTGACAATGGAAAGGATGATCTGGCTGTAAAGAGAATCATCAATGTGCCACGAAGAGGAATTGGGGCAGCAAGTGTGAATAAGGTACAGGATTTTGCAGACCATATGGGTATCAGCTTCTTTGAGGCCATGCAGAGAATAGATGAGATCACATCTATAGGAAAGGCAGGCGAAAAGCTTCGCAACTTTGCTCTTATGATCATGATGTTCCGTACAAAGCTGCAGCATGGTACTCTGGAAGATTTAATAACAGATGTGATTGAAACGACGCAGTATACAAAAGAGCTGGAAGAATCAGATGATGATGACGCAGAAGACCGTCTGCAGAATATTGATGAATTGATTTCCAAGGTAGTCAGCTTTGAACAGGAGCGAGAGGAACTGGGAGAGGAAGCATCTCTGTCAGCTTTTCTGGAAGAAGTGGCGCTGGTAGCTGATATTGATGGAGTGGATAAAGACGATAATAAAGTGTTGTTAATGACGTTGCATAGTGCTAAAGGTCTGGAATTTTCCCAGGTATATCTTGCCGGTATGGAAGATGGCGTATTTCCAAGCTATATGACAATTACATCAGATGATCCAACAGAGATAGAAGAGGAACGCCGACTGGCTTATGTAGGCATCACAAGAGCCAAGGATGATCTTACGATTACTTATGCAAAACAGCGTATGTTGCGCGGCGAAACACAGTATAATCCAATCAGCCGTTTCATAAAAGAGATTCCGGAGAATCTGATGGACAATAAATTACCGGTGCTTAAGAAGTGGGGCTATGATGATTATGAGGAGGATTCCAGAGAACGCAGCCATTTTAAGACTAAACCATTTGCAGGAAGTGGATTCAATACCGTATATCAGAAGCCGGTTCTGTCAGATGATGTGTTTGATAAGCCAAGGAATAACTGGGAAGCGGCAGAACAGGCAGTGAAGAAAAATAACTGGGAAATGCCGACAGCGAAAGCAACTGTCAAAACGGCAACAGTTCCTTCTAACAAAACACCTGTTATGAAACAGCAGCAGCCAAAGGATATCGCATCTATATTAGTATCCAGACCTAAGGCAGTGATTAAGAAAAAAGAAACACCTGCGGCTAATAAACCCTATATAGCAAAATCCCTGGATGGACTTACCAAGGGCATGCCGACAACACAGGGAGGGCTCTCCTATGGAGTTGGAGACAGAGTACGCCATATAAAATATGGTGATGGAACAGTGCAGAAAGTTGAAAAGGATGTCAGGGATTATAAAATAACAGTTGCTTTCGATGGAGCAGGACAGAAAATCATGTACGCTGCGTTTGCAAAATTGCAAAAAATATAGTAACTTTCTGTTAATTTCCAGAAAAGAGTAGTAAACCAGGCAAAAAAGTGTTATCATATTGATATCAACTGACGATAATGTTATTGTATGAAATGATAAAGAAAGAAGGGGTAAACATGAAGAGCTGGGATGATGTAGTAGAATTTCTTCAGGAGAAGAATTTATTAGGCAGAACATGTTGTTTAAAGAAGAAAGAGGAAGAGAAGAAGTCTAATGTATGGGTATGGGTACTCGCTATTGTGGGCGGCATTGCAGTAATTGCTGGTATCGCATATGCAGTATACCGTTATCTGACACCAGATTACATGGATGATTTCGATGACGATTTTGATGATGATCTGGAAGACGATTTCTTTGATGACGAGGACGAAGAGCCTGAGAAGGAAGAGAAGAAGCCAGAATAAGATTATGCAGAAGATATAGGGGGATGCTGCAACAGGCATCCTCTTTTTGCGTGAATAAGCAGAGCCATGGGCTTAGAGATAAATTTCATACTTGTATGAGAATTTATCTCTATGACTATGGCGAGCAACGCGACTGAGCGAACGAAGTTCGCGAAGTGCTGCTTATTCACGTTTTAGGTAAATAGATGAGGAATGGCAACGCAACTGAGCGAACGAGATCGCGAAGTGCTGCTTATTCACGTTTTAGGTAAATAGATGAGGAATGGCAACGCGACTGAGCGAACGAAGATCGCGAAGTGCTGCTTATCCGCATTTTTAGGTAAGTGGAAGTAAGACATACAGAAAGGTACAGGTATCAGAATGAAAAAAGGACAGATATGTGAAGGATATGTGGAACGACTTGATTTCCCTAATAAAGGAGTATTGAGCTGCGAAGATGAAAAGGTAGTAGTTAAAAATGTTCTTCCTGGACAGAAAATATCTTTCATGATAACCAAAAAACGAAAGGGTAAAGCAGAAGGACGTTTATTGGATGTTCTGGAAAATGCACCTTATGAAATTCCAAGTGTCTGTCCTCATTTTGGTGTATGTGGCGGTTGTGCATACCAGACCTTACCTTATGATAAACAGCTAGAGTTAAAGAAAGGGCAGGTCAGAAAGCTTCTGACACCCGTTTTTGCAAAACAGGCACTTCTTGATGGAGAAGCAGAGCTGACAGATGAATATGTTAATCACATCTTTGAAGGAATCAAGGGCAGCCCGGTACAGAGTGCATATCGTAACAAAATGGAATTTTCCTTTGGAGATGAGGTCAAGGACGGACCATTATCATTGGGCATGCACAAGAGAGGAAGCTTCTATGATATTGTATCTGTCAGAGAGTGTCAGCTGGTGGATGAGGATTATCGTAAGATATTAAACACCACATTAGATTACTTCACACAAAAAGGTACTTCATATTATCATAGAATGAGACATGAAGGATATCTTCGTCATTTACTGGTGCGTAAGGCACAGAAGACAGGCGAAATCCTCATTGCCTTGATTACTACAACTCAGGAAGAACAGGATCTGCAGCCATATGTGGATGCGCTTCTTGCATTGCCATTACAAGGTAAAATAACAGGCGTTCTTCATACAAAAAATGATTCTGTAGCTGATGTTGTACAGAGTGATGAGACCGTATTACTATACGGACAGGATTACTTCTATGAAGAGCTTCTTGGATTAAAGTTTAAGATATCACAGTTTTCCTTCTTCCAGACAAACAGCCTGGGGGCAGAAGTTCTCTACGAGACGGCAAGAGAATTCCTGGGAGATATCTCTGACGATGGCAGGAATGATAAGACAGTCTTTGACCTGTACAGTGGAACAGGAACGATTGCTCAGTTGCTTGCTCCTGTGGCAGGTAGGGTCATCGGTGTGGAAATCGTTGAAGAGGCAGTAAAGGCAGCCAGAGAAAATGCCAAGCTCAATAACCTGAACAACTGTGAATTCATAGCAGGTGACGTATTAAAAGTCATTGGTGATATCAAAGAAAAACCAGATTTCATAGTACTTGATCCGCCGCGTGACGGAATCCACCCTAAGGCATTGCAGCACATCATAGATTATCAGGTAGACAGAATCGTATATATCAGCTGTAAGCCAACCAGTCTTGCCAGAGATCTCGATATCATGATCGAACAGGGATATCGCATGGAAAGAGTTGTTGCCATTGACCAATTTCCAGGAACCGGGCATGTTGAGACGGTTGTCTTGCTTTCCAAGGGCGAGGTCGACTCGAAAAAGATTCGGGTTGAGTTCTCTTTGGAAGATATGGATATGTCCGAATTTCAGGATGGGGCAACCTACACCCAGATCAAAGACTATGTGCTGGAGCATAGCGGGTTAAAGGTATCTAGTCTTTATATTTCTCAAGTTAAGAGAAAATGTGGACTGGAAGTTGGCAAAAACTATAACATGCCCAAATCGGTAGATTCCAAGCAACCTCAATGCCCATCTGAAAAAGAAACTGCGATTATGGAGGCATTGAAGTATTTTCAAATGATTTAGCCCGAAGTACAAGAAATAAAAAGCCGAAGCAGCCCTTCATTCATGGTGTTGCTTCGGCTTTTTATTGTTTGGCCTTATATTCTTCGCCCCAATTCCAGAGCGCATCCAGTACTGGCTTCAAGCTGTATCCCAGTTCCGTCAATGTATATTCCACACGGGGCGGTACCTCTGCGTAGACCTTACGGTTGACCAGATCGCTTGCTTCCATATCCCGAAGCTGAGCCGTCAATACTTTTTGCGAAACATGGCCAATGGATTTCTTTAATTCTCCAAAGCGTTTCGTTCCAGGCATCAGGTCTCGCAGGATCAGGACCTTCCACTTGTCGCCGATTAGCATGAGAGTGGTTTCCACCGGGCAGGCAGGTAAATCTTTTGCCGGGGTTGCTTCGATTGTTTTGATATCTTCCATATTATCCTCCAATAGTTTCCTTTTGGTAACTGCGGCACAATATTGTGCTTACTTTACGAATCAGCTCTACGGCGTTATTATAATACCAGCGAAAGGAAAAAGCAACCTTTCCCAAACAAAATACGCTTTGGAGGTAATTATCATGAAAAAAGTCGCCCAGTTTTTGCAGGAAAACCCCGTTCAGTATCTCGCCACCGTTGGCCGTGACGGAAAAGCCAAGTGCCGTCCCTTTATGTTCTGCTTCGAGCAGGACGGCAAGCTCTGGTTCTGCACCAACAACACCAAGGATGTATACCAGGATATGCAGGCTAATCCCTATGTGGAGGTGTCCGTCTCCAGCCCCAGCTACGCCTGGATTCGGCTGCATGGCAAGGCGGTGTTTGAGAACAACATGGCAGTTAAGGAAGGCTGCATGAACAATCCGATTGTCAAGGGTCAGTACCAGAACGCCGACAATCCCATCTTTGAGGTGTTCTATCTGGAAGATCCTCATGGCGTGATCGCCGACTTCTCTGGCAATCCTCCTTACGAGTTCTAAGAACAACCGTCATATAAAAATCTTCGGGGCAAGGTGAAATCCCTGACCGGCAGTAAAGTCTGCGAAGCGCAAAAGCGCCCGATACGGTGAGATTCCGTAACCGACGGTATAGTCCGGATGAAAGAAGATATGAGGAAGCAGCCCCGCAGGAAAACCCGTCCTGTGGGGCTGTTTCAAATCCCAGCATATCTTTTCCAAGGAGCAATCATGAATACCGTTTCCATCGAAAAAAGCAGAAAGACCGCTGTTCTTTCCGTCCGTACCATCTCCATGACCGCCATGCTGTCCGCAGTCGCTTATCTGCTGGCCTTTGTGGAGTTTCCCGTTCCTCTCTCGCCGTCCTTTGCGAGAATGGACTTATCTGACCTTCCTGCACTCATCGGCGCATTTGCCTTCGGACCGCTCTCCGGTCTGCTGATTGAACTTGTCAAAAACGCCTTGCAGCTTATGACCACCTCTACCGGAGGCATCGGAGAGATTGCCAACTTTCTGATGGGCGCTTCTTATGTGGTCGCTGCCGGAGCTATTTATAAACGCCACAAAACCAAGAAAACAGCATGGATCGCCTGTGTCCCCGCCAGCTTTGTGATAGGTATTGCCGCAGCACTGGCAAACTACTTCATCCTGCTTCCCCTGTTTGAAACCTTTATGCCGTTGGATCAGCTCATCGCCTCTTTCGGCGCTTTCCTGCCGTTCATTCACACAAAGCTGGACATTGTGCTGTTCAATGCCTTGCCTTTCAACATTCTGAAAGGACTTGTCATCGGCGGCTTTACCATGCTAATATACAAGCGGCTTGCGCCGATCCTGAAAGGTCGTTGATGTTATAGCGCAATTGTGACCCACAAGAGGGCTGGCATCGTCCAGCCCTCTCTCTTTTTGCCAAAGTTTCCC
>ERZ825896.2470-NODE-2470-length-17575-cov-4.946347_pt1 | contig 17575 bp, 21 predicted proteins | sample MGYA00519858_ERZ825896 | MGnify/ENA primary metagenome ERZ825896 (study PRJEB31778, sample SAMEA3449214) | human gut metagenome | biome: human gut; feature: human-associated habitat; material: faeces | place: United Kingdom | collected 2010/2012 ...
GTTACCTCTATCCCTTGTTTCTGAAACTCCTGATACAACAACTTTTCTATATTTCTGTTGCCAATGTCATCTTTAGATATGGAATAAATCAGAGAAATATGCTTTACTATCAAATTGTCAGTAACATACCAGTGTTTGTAATTTAGTCCACCTATAAAAACAAGCAATGAAAGAATGAATATTAAAACGTATTTATATTTGAAGTAGGTTTTGTTCATGCTTTTTTGTTTATGTTTGGCAAAAATAGCATAATTTTCACAACAAGAAAGGTATTTCACTGAAAACATCCATTAAAAACATTCATTTTTATTAAAATCAATAAATTTCCTGGTTATCAATCCTATTTCTATATTTTGCATGACCCTTTTTTGTATTATCTTTGTTTCTCTAAAACAAGGAAATAAATGAGGAACTTTGCAGCCATCGACTTTGAAACAGCCAATGGTAAACGTACAAGTGTTTGTAGTGTAGGTGTTGTCATTGTAAAAGACGGTAAGATCGTGAATAAAATCTATCGTCTCATTCGTCCTGCTCCTAATTATTATACGCAATGGACAACGGCTATCCACGGATTAACTTATGACGATACGATGGAAGCCGAAGATTTTCCTGATGTATGGGCAGAAATAAAACCGCTTATAGACGGTCTTCCGCTTGTTGCCCACAACAGTCCTTTTGATGAGGGCTGTCTGAAAGCTGTTCACGAGCTATACGAAATGACTTATCCCAATTATAAGTTTTATTGTACTTGCCGCACTTCACGGAAAGTGTTTGGAAAAGAGTTGCCCAATCATCAGCTACATACGGTGGCAGCCCGATGCGGATATGATTTAACCAATCATCACCATGCTCTCGCCGATGCTGAGGCTTGTGCACAAATAGCCTTGCTCATCATCCCCGAGCCTAAAAAGCCAAAAGTTGATTTGCACACCGGAAGCTTATTTTAATACGAAAGCTCCGTAAATGAGCAATATAAAAGAATTGCTAAAAAAGAAAACAAAGAACCTGTTATTTATATGAATGTTGTAGAACCAATAATATCACGTGCAATGTGGGAAGAATGTCAAAGACAAAAAGAAGTTAATCAAAGAACTTATACTAGAGATAGAGTTTATTTATTCTTTCAAAAGATTAAATGCCCTACTTGTGGAAGAATAATGAAATGTAAAGGTTCTGGTGGTAAAAAGAAAAAGTATATGTATTACAATTGTGAGAAATGTCATTTAAATTATCGTGAAGATAAAATTGAAGAATGTTTAATGCAATTTATTTATGATTTAGTTGAGTATGATATGGCAGTTAAAAAGTATTTTTTACCTATTTTAGCAGACCATAAACCAACAAAAACTGATGATGTAGATAAAGAGATTAATGGGTTAATAAAACAAAAAGAACGTATTAAAAAAGCATATATGAGTGGTATTGTTGAAATGGAAGATTTTTCAGAAGATTATAAACTAATTGAAGAAAAATTAGAAATTTTAGAGCAAAAGAAATCGGAACTATTAAATCTAGATAATGTAACTTTTACACCACAACAATTAATGGCAGATAAAGATATTGAACGAGAAACTATGATAAGATTAGATACTTTAAATGATGTTGTTAAAACAAATTGGAAAAGTAAAACAAAAGATGAAAAACAAGAATTTATATCTAAATTTATTGAGTCAATTATTCTAACAAAAGATAAAAACAATGAACTTCATATAGATAAAATTAATTTTAGAAAAAGTTATATAAACAATCTAATGAAATTTTTAGATAAAGGAATATTAGATGTATTAGTACCTGTTGAAATAAATGGTAAAGAAGAATTTATTATTGGTAGTCCTAATATTTCTAATGAACAAGTACACGAATATTTAGATAGATTAAATGAATTTTATGAAACAAAAATGTATCAGCTTTATGAAAAAATTGATGAAGATACAGATAATATTATTGGTGAGTTTACACCTAAAAAAGACGAAAAAATTATAAGAATTGTACCAATATCACCTACTGAAATAAAAACAAAATCAATTATAAATAAACAAGAGATTGAAACAAAATATGGTATTGTTACTTACAATCCTAGCAAACCAAATAAGAAAGGAAATGATTAAAAATGGAATTAAAATATACAAGAATTGGTGATTATAAATTACCAAATTTAACTTTAAACAATAACGAAAAAGGGACAATTAATAAGTATGGAATGTTAAGATTAGATTATTTAAAATAACATAAAAAAGTACTTTACACTACACTTTTAATGAAAGATGAACTTACTAATCATCTTGTTTCAGTAAGTAAAAATGAAGAAAATTTATTAAATAACTTGATGGAAAGTTATAAAAAATCAGATGAAAAACTATCTGAAAAGAATAAAGAAATAAAACAACTTGAATGGGTAAAACTAATGAATAATTATAAAAATACAGCTGAAGAAATCATATTAAATGAATTAATTTATACTGAAAATGTGTGAGTACGTACTCACATATTGTGTCTAGCAAACACTGAATTTGTACTCCCATACAAATTCTATATGGGAATTCCCATACCCTTAAAATTTTAGAAAGGAGACTTTAAATTATGAGAATAAGAAATAATAAAGTTAATGTATTTTTAAGTGATGATGAGAAATTTATTTTAAAAAGAGACTCTTCAAAATTAAATTTATCTCAGTCTGAATATATTAGAAATTTAATTGTAGGATATGAAATTAAAATTCCAGAAGTAAAAAAAGAACCAAAGTCTAAAAAAGAAGAATATATTATGGAGAATGTTGCTAAGGCCCTAGAAGAAAATATTGAATGTTTAATGAAAGTAAAAAATAAATTTCATTATCTTGGATATTTTGAAGATGAACGTGCAATTGGAACTAAAATTGAATATTTAAAATTACAAAATACTACACTAAAAAAACATATGCCCAATATTGAAAATGATAAAGGCAATGCAAACTAAGCATTGTCTTTATATGTTAATTATTTTATTAATGATAAAATTAAAACACAAATAAATATGCCTAATATCATTAAATATTTTTTATAAGTTATTTTTTCTTTTAAAATAAATCTTGAAGATAAAATTGTTACTACAATAGAACTTGTGTTAATTACAGAGATTATAGAAACATTTCCATCTAATAATGCAAATCTGTTAAATATTGAAGATGATGCATCTAATAATGCTTGTAATATAAAAAATTTCTTAGCATTAATTTTTCTAATATCTAGGTAATTCCAGTTTTTTGTAAATAAACAATATATAAATAAACCAATAATAATTATAACTGCATAATTAAAAACTACATACATTGGATTTTGATATTCAGTAACATATATTTTATTTAAAAAATTAGAAATACCATTAAATAATACAAAACCATAAGAATACATAATTGCTTTTTGTTCTAACTTTTTATCTATTTGATTTTTTGAATCAGTCTTATTTTTAGCAACCATAATAGATAAAATTACTAATATAGTAGAAACAAATAATTGTAATAGTGTACAATTTTCTTTTAATACTATAATACCCAATAAAAATGTAACAACTACTTTTGCCTTAGAAATAGATGATGTAATTGCTACTTTTCCATACTTAGTAGCTGAAATCATACAATAAAATCCTATTGACTGCATTAAAATCCCTGGGAACATATTTATCATATCAGCAACATTTAATTTTGTTATAAACTCTGGATTAGTTATCATACTAACTACAATCATAATTAAATGATATGATAATAACCCCATTAATGCAATTCTTTTTGGCTCATTATTTGAACACTTCTTTAAAGCAACTGCTGTAAAACCACCAATGATGGTTGATAATAAACACCAATATAACCACATATATTTTTTCTCCTAATTTTCGTATATATCATCATTTATTTTTAATATCATTCTTCTGTAATGAGTTTTAAATCCTAATCTTTCATATAAATCTCTAGCAATGTTTTCTCCAATTACTTCTAACGATAAATCTTTATTTTTAACTTTTGCTAATTCTATTATTTGGTTTAATGCAATAGTGCCAATTCCATTATTTCTATATTTTTCATCTATAAAAAATCTATATAAATATATTTCTTTTTCATAATTTTTAATCCCAATAAATCCAACCATCTTATTGTTATATAAGATTTTATAATATTCTTCATTTTCTTTAAATTTTAATTCTTCTGGTTTTATTATTCTTAATTGGTATATTGGATCTACTGTATTATGATGTTGCCATTCTTTTATAATCCATTCTCTAAAAAAATCATTATTATCTTTTTCTAATTTAACTTCTATCTTTTCCATTTAAACCATTCCTTAATTTATATATTTTACAAATGCTTTATCTACGTTTTCATCATATCCTAATTTATTATATAATTTATGTGCTTCTTTTCTTTGAACTCCACTAAATAACCAAATACGGCTTACATCTTCATAACTTTTTACAATTTCTTCTGCTTTAATCATTAATTTAGTTGCTATTCCTGATTTCCTGTATTCTTCAAAAACAGCTAAATTCCAAATGGTTGCTTCTTTTCCGGATGGCATTGTTAAAATATTTAAAGTTACAGTTCCAACTAAATTATTTTCTATATAATATCCTAATACATAAATATCGCTGTTATTTTTAGATACTTCATAAAATCTTTCCGCTTTTGAATTGCTTGTATTACTATTAAAAACTTGTTTCATAATTTTTTGTAATTGTTCTAAATCTTTTTCTTGTATTTCAGCTATTATATTATTTCTATTCATATTTATTGCCTCCCTTTTTAATAAATAAAAAGTATCATAATTTTAATGATATAAATCCATTATAATAATAACATATTTTGATATTTTTTTCCATACTCCCTTGAAAATATCTAAGAAAATGATATAATGAACTTATCAGAGAGATTTAATCAAATCTTATAGTCTTAATTTCGTAAACGTGTATAGTTAAGGCTCCATAAGGAAATACGCTCGAACTATTCGAGCTTTGATAAATAACTAATTCAGAAATGGATTAGTTTTTTTGTGTTTATCGAACTCCTCTCGTCAAGCTTGGAAGATATAAATACAAAGAATCATCCAAAAAGAAAGGATGATAAAATGATTACTATTATTAAACAAGAACTTGATATTGATGAATCTTTAAAAACTAAACTCTCATATATTTGTGAGTTTGCTAATACTACCCCAACATTCATTAAAGGTAATATAAGAAAGTTAGATAAAACTAATTTAACCTATATTGAACCACACCGAATAATTATTAAAGGAAGCAATTTTTTATTTTTTAATTATTCTAATGAGATTTATATTGAGAATCTATCTACAAAGATAAAAATATCAGAACTTCAGAATTACATTAAATCTACGTGAATTTTTTGACTAAATTCCGCTTTTTTATCAAATATTTAAAATACAAGACTTATTTCTGAAAAATAATATATAAAACGGAAATAAGTCTATAATTTTGTCCAAAAATGTACAAATTTTTCCACGACAAAAATGCGGGGTTAATTCCGTTTTCAATGATATAGAGCATCATAGAATTATATGGATGCTTGATTAATTTGTTGATAACAAATAAAGACAAGCTTTATTTGTTATGCTTATTATAATCAATAAAATTTAAAAATCAAGGGTTTTATAAACTCATTACATTCGCCCTTGATTTTACATTTTATTATACTATAATCAAACTAATTCCTGTTTTTTGCAAAAAACGGAAATTCAAATTAAAATTCACGGTCCAATTAAATATAAGAATAAAAATGGTATGGAAAAACAAGTTGGTAAATCTGATGTGTTCACTAAAGAATCATTAATTAGATTGCAAGATAAAATGAGAACTTTATGTATTGAAGAGTTTAATCAAGTATATAGTTTAAATTCAACTCTAAAGCAAAAACAAAAAGGTAGAAATAGAGATATTCATGTATCTGATATGGATAACTATATTGAAATGAAAAAACAAATTGAAAAGAATACTGAAAACTTGAAACAAGCAAACAAAAAATCTAATGAATTAAAAAGTAATTCAAAAGATATAAAAGATAAAATTGATAAACTTAAAATATCTAAACTTAATAAAGATAATTATATTTTATCAAAAGAAGATAAGGATTCTTTTATCGACTTTATCGAACAAGTAGATAATACTAGTAAAGAATATGATAAAATACAAACACTGTCTAATACACTAGTTAATGCTCACGAACAATTAAAAGATAAGAATAATAAGATTAAAACTTTAAGTGAAAATAATGAAGCACTTAATTTAAGAGTTAAGACTTTAAATAATACGATTAAAGAAAAAGATAATGAAATATCATTTTTAAAATCTAAAATACATGATATACAAAATACCCTTAATTATTGGAAAGATAAGTTTGAAAAACTAATATTATTTCTACATAGCAAACTTCATAGTTGGTATAATAAAGATGATAAATATATTGATGTTGTTAATGATATGTATGAAGATAATGTTTTAGATGAAGATGACATCGAAATTTTAGATTTAAGTAAAGAAAAAGATGATTTCGAACGATAATCATCTTTTATTATATTTTTCTTAACTTTCTCTCTAATTTTTTTTCATATGATGTAACAGGATATCCATCTACTTTGGCACCTGTGGGTATTGTCACTTCTTTACCATTTTTATGTTTAACAAAGTTTTCAATATCTTCATCTACTAAATATATTAATTCAAATGGTAAACCAACTTGTCTAGAAATAATCTCTCTTGTTTTATCACTCAAACTATAACCATCTACATTTTCTCTTTTTTTACCTAGTACTATTAATGTATCAATTTCAGCATCATCAAAATATGTACCACTTTGAAATTTTTCTATTTCCTCTCCTTTATTAATGAAAGCCCATTGTAAAGTTAATAGTCCTTCATCGTCATCTTTAGTAGTATAAAAAACCGTTGGTTCACCATATTCTTCACTTAATATTGAATAGAAATCACTTAAAGCAGCCATTTTTTCACCAAGCGAACTACCACAATGATTAGAACCCACACTAATTCTTAAAAACTCGTTTTCAGAAAATTTAAAATAAAATGGTAACCATTGTCCATTAAACATGTATTCTCCATTATTCTTTCTATATGAGGATAAATACTTACCGCTTGGAATTTCTATATATGTTGAACCATAAAAATCAATTTTATCTCCTAATTTTTTCTTTAATCTACTTGCTAATAAACTGCAATCTTCCGCCTTTGAAAATAACTCACTCATCTATAAAACCTCCCTAAATAACTATAAATATTATAGCATAATTATTTTTTTATGTTAATATATTCATTATATATTTCGTTAATATAATATTTTAAATAATTTCTATAAGATATATTTAAAATTATATAAATTAGAATTAAAGCTATAAAACAATAAATGCATATTTTTATTTCTATATGTTCTAATAAAAAGAAAACAAAAAGAATTATTATATTTGTGAATACTAAATGAACAGCAATATCCCTAATTAATATTTCATCATCTCTTATGCCTTGTATTTTATTAATATTTTTAACCTTGCAATAAATATCAGAATAAAAATCATTTTTCTTGTGATTTTTATTAATAACACTTTTTTTGCTAATGTATGTTTGCCATTTTTTAAAAGGTTCGTTAAATATTAATAAAAATTTGTATTTTCTATTTCTTTCATAAAAGAACAAAATATCAAAAAGATAAATTATTAATAATATACTGCCTATAAAAAGGAATACATATTTCCAATTATCTATTATTATATGAAATAAATTCATATATTTAAAAACTTTTCCTACCACATAAAAAATTAATAAATCAATTAGCCCCATAACCAAAGATACTTTAAAGTATTTATTAATTCTAAATCCAAAATTATCCATCATATTCTAAACTTCCTATATAAGTATATCCATCTAAATTTTTCCCATAAATCATTTTTAAATTTGATGGTGCTGTCTTATAATTAGTATTACTTACAAAAAAGTCTGCGGTATTATCTTCACAAACAATCACAATGTCCTTAGCAGTATTTTGTGTTATAGTTTCATATCCAGTATAATAATCTAAATTTTCACTAGGTGCTTCTCCAATTATAATTATTTTTGGTTTTATTTTTTCTAATATTTCATTGGGTATTCTTCCGCTACTTCTACCATGATGAGAGGCAAATACTATATCTGCTTTAATCCAATCAACTTTATCTTTTATATTGTTCATAAAATCAGTTTCCAAATCATCAAACCAATATGCCGTAATATTATTATTTAAAGAATATGTTATTATTGGACATATATTATTCGGACTATCACCATTTTTTGCGTCCTGTAGAGCATTAAGAAAATCAGCATTTGATCTATCAGGCCATTTAATGTTTATTCCAGACGATCCTCTTGTATCATCAGTTTGATTCATCCATTTTCTAGAACATCCTTTATAAATATAAAATGCTTTGTTTGAATCTCTTAATTCACAATATTTTTTAAAATCATCAGTTTTATCTTCCTTTGTCGCTTCATTTTTAACACAATAAAAGTTAGGAATAGAAAAGTTATCGCTTAAAAATTTTAAACCTCTAATATGATCATCATCTGGGTGGGTAGAAATTAGTCTAGTTATACTTTTATATTTACTTTCGTTTATAAGTTCATTAAGTATAGAATTCTTATTTTCTTCATCAATACAACAATCAATAATTGTAAAATTGTCACTGCTATGTTTAATATAAAACATATCACCATTATTAGTAGAAAAAAGATTTAATTTTAACCATATATAACCTCCTTTATGGCATAAGTGTTTTGTCATATATTGTACCATAAAATGAAGATTTTTTGTTGAATTATGCTAAATTTATGTTAAAATGTAATTAGTGATTAGTTGTTGATCAACTTATACTATTAGGAGTTTCGAATATCTTTATTTACCGCTCCATAGTGATTATAGAAACGTTGAAAAATCAACGTTTTTTCTTTGTTTATAAGGCTTATGTCATTATTTTTTAGTCATTTTGCCAACCATAATTTATCAAAAAATATGCTTATATTTGACAAAAACAAGACAAAAACAAGACAAAAAACAAGACAAAAAAAGACCAGCATCTTAATGCTAGCCTATAACTATCTTTTGATTTAGGTATATTAAATTAGGATTAAGTTTGATAACTGTCTTAAAATAAGTATATTTAAACGTGTATAAAAAAAGATGATTAAAAAATGTAATACTTTTAACCGTCTTCTAAAATTTATTAAAATTATTTATTAATTTTACTTTCAATACACTTTACTAACTTTAAGCATGATTCAACTTGGTCAAGTGTGCAATCAGTAAATTCAGATATTTTTTTCACACTACTATTAGCCGAAAGATAATATCTTTCTGAATAAATAACTCTACTAATTGTTATTAATGCCTCAATTTCACTTTGTTCACATGAGATTGCTTCTCTTATATTTCTTCCAACTATTTTTATTATTTTTTTTGCCTCTTCAGATATTTCTACTATACTATTTTCAACAATACTTATTTCACCTAAAGGGTATAATCTATTAACTTTTGTCTTAATTCTAAGGAAATTGGCATCTTTACTTTTCCATATAAATGGAACCCATAATTATCCCCTAGCGAAAAACCAAATTGGGATAAAATAAACATCATTGTTTGAACTCTTACATTAATGTCTTTACTACTAAAATCGGGATTTTCATTATAAAAACATTTATATATTTTTATTAGTATTTCATCATCTTTATCTAAAACAATTGCTTTAATATTTTTTAAATAATAAATTTGTTGAAGCATTTCAGGTATTTCTTTAGAAGCCAATTCAATACTATCAGCAAATTCAATTTCACGACTGTTGTAATCTAATTTTATACCATATGGTTGTTCATATTTAATTTTATATTTATTAAAACATTCACGTTTTTCTTCTATCTTATTTTTTTCATATAAGAGCAAATTAGAATTATCATACTTAACAAGTTCTGAGCCTTTTTCATCACTATAATAAATAACTAATAACTTTTCTTCATAATCTTTTAAGATTGTTCTTACAATTGTAACATTTTCTATCATACTATCATGCTTATGATTCTTTATAAAATCTTCTAGCAATACATTAATTTTGTCTAAATCAATAGTATCATTTATAGACATACCATTATATCTAATTTCTATACTACCTTCTTCAAAATTTAAAGTTTTATTAATATTTATTGGCCTCATCAAATTTCCTCCTGAACACTTATCATAATAACATAATTAACATAGAGGTGTAAATAATTAAAAAATTATTTAAAATTATACATTTTCTGAATTGTATGATATATTTCATAATAATTTGCTTATTTTCCATTTTTTAGGGTAAATATAATTAATTTTTTCTATCTTAGGTACATAATGTTTCTTTATTTTAGTGCGATTTGATTTTAAATTTGGTATAGCTTCTCTACAATATTTATCTAATTCACAAAATATATTTTGACAATCTATAAGTTGTAATGGTCTATTACTAATTCTTTTAAATTCCAAATTTAATCTTTTAAATTCTATATCTTGATGTTTATACATATATTTAATAATATCTTCATCAGTCATATTTCCTTTATCTATAAAACATTTCTTTATACCACGTCGTGATCCAGGACCGACAACTGTAAACTCATCTTCTTTCCAATCTACTACTTCACTATAATTAATATCAGTTACTAATTGATAAGACATAAAATTGCCAATTAAAGGATAACTTTTAATTATATTAAATGCCTCTTCCATAGTTTTACATTTAATAATTTTTTCCTGTATTCTATCTCCCTTAAACATTTTATTAAGTAGGGCTAAATGATTATCATGCTTTCTATCATAACCAAAAGCCTTATTTGCACAACTTATATAAGCATCATTATATATTTTTACTCCATTTAAAATAGCTTCCTCTAATACTTTAGAATATTCTTCCATACTAAAGGTTTTCAAAGTAACATCTTCAAAATTATTTATTAATAATTCCCAAGTAGACTCTTTATTAAATAGTTTAAATAATAATATTCTAAATAGCATATCTTCATTAGAATATTTTTTACCATTATATATAACATTTTTTAATAGATATTGACTAACTCGATCATTTACTCTATAACTGTTACAAAATTTATATTCTTGTAATATTTTATCATTTGTCCATGGAGCATTTTCTCCGTTTATTTTTTTCCAAAATATATTTTGCCTTTCATAAGCAAAATACCAATATAAATCATATACTTCTTGTCTTTTTTTCATATACCCTGCCTTATACATTTTGGATTTTTTGAATTAATTCATCTTTAGGTTGAAATATTATTGCCATTTCAATACAGTTAATATATATCTTTTATTGTTTACCCAAAAAAACAAATACTAATAAAATTATTTTATCAAAATTTGTCATCTAACATAACTTTTTACTATTGATTATAAAATTATTGTTAATGATATTTTAGAAATGATTAATCTATTATTTAATATTACTATTTAACTTATTAAGTGTAACAGCAAATGCTATATACATTAATGATAATACCAAAATCATAATACAAATATTTATTACATTAAATCCTATTAATGAAACTAAATATAAGGCAATATAACCAATTATTCTAGAAAGATTAATCAGAATTTCAAAATAATATGTATAACTTGAGTTTAAACTACTATCAATAATTTCAGAACTGATGTTTTCATAATAAACAGTTTCATTTGCAACTTCAAAAATAGGATTTATAATTCCATTTAATAAATTATATAACAATACTACTATCAAATTTATACTTATTCCAAAAACCAAATTATTATTAGGTATCAATATAATTGATATAGTTAATATGAAAGTAATAATTGCGTGTATAATTGATAACGGAATATAATATTTTATTTGTTTTTTTCTAGGTATTTTTTTACTAAATAAATATAAACTTATTATTCCTATAAATGTTATAATGCCAGTTAAATTTCCTAATTTACTTTCTGTTTTTAAAGTTATAAACGCAAGTAATGTCATTAGAGTTGAAAGAACACCAAATGAAGATAACCCCCTAAATAATGTTCTTATTGACATTAATTTTATAACCCTCATACTATTGTGTTTTTCTAAGCTTTTAAACATATTTTTTAAATTAATTCTTTCGCAATTTATATTTTTTGTTTTTATAAAAAATGAATATGCAAAAGCAATTAAAGAAATTATTGTTAAAATAATAAAAATATATCTATATGATTTAACACTAATTATAAAACCAAAAATAATTGGAAATAAAACACCTATGCTGTCATTAATAATTCTATCCCAAGTACAATACTTATTTTTGTTATTTTTATTTGTTAATGCATTAGTAATAAGTGGTTGTGGATAATAATATAATGCATTTACAAAACTCGTAAAAATTGCAAATGGTATTATATATTTACTGATATTAAAACCCAATATTATTAACAATAAGCATTCAACTAATGAAAAGAAAATACCTATTCTTAAAATATTCATCAATGATATCTTTCTAAATTTATTTACTAAATTAAAAAATATTATATTTCACTATATTGACATACTTTGGACCATTATTCAATAAATATTATATTAAAAATACAATAGATAATATAATATAGGCAAACGTTAGTAACACTTCCATTATCTATTCTTAATAAGTATATTCCTAAAAATGTATCTATAAATATTTTAATAAATTTTTTATGTGAATTTACAAGTAAAAATTTTTTCCAATCATTTATCAATTTTATCTACCTCTTATCAATTATATCATGCCAAGGACTATGTCCGCAACCTAACATCTTAAAAACTCTCAAGAAAAATATTAATCCTTAAATTCTTTTCTTATTTCCATATTTATCATAATAGTAGAAATAATAGATAATATAAACATTAAATAAAAAATGTCTTTACCAATAAATTTTGAAATAATAGATAATACTAAAAATATTATAACTTCAGAAAAACATAAACTCATTTGTCCAACTGATGATAATAAATCACTATCCTCTTTTGATTTTTTTATAATATTTTGTATAGAAGTTTGAATTGATGTTTCATAAACTTTTTCCAAATTATCACCAATTGCTTTATTAATAGAAATTATTATCTTATCTTTAATAAACAAATAAATTATTGTTATAAAAAATCTTATTATAGATACTAAATTATTTGCTTTTTTTATATTTTTATCAGTATATTTTCCAATCAAAGTAACTGTAACAATTTGAAATATTAATGATATGATAATTACCATTGAAAAGGCTTTGAAATCTTGTAATGCTATATATAAATACATTGGAACAAATAATCTTTCTATTATATGATTAGCCCTTAATGCATATATAATTTTATATCTACTTTTAGTGTGCAACAAATACTTAATGCATTCCTTGAAAAATCCAGATTTCTTTTGTGGTTTATAATCAATTTTTAAGATTATAATATATTGTAATAAGAAGAAAATAACAATTATACTAAATAAAATGATTGTATTATTACTTATTACACCCCAAGCCACTAAAAGACTTGCAAAGACAATTCCTAAAACTTTATTTATAAAATATAAACTATTAAATTTACCTCTATGTTCACTTTCTACATATTTACTAGAAAGTGCATCAGATGATGGATTTGATAATCCCATAAAACCCATTGTAATTACAAAAACTATTATATTAGCATATAAGCTTTTACTATTAAGCATAAAATAAGAATTTATAATGTTAAATATATTTGAAATTAATATACATTTAGCAACTCCTATTTTATTTGATATTGTTACAAATAATGGAGTTATAAGACCTGTAATAAAAAATCTTATACCATATATTAATAAAATCAAATATATTGGCAAACCTGCTTTATAAAGCATAACAGTCCCAAAAGTTTCAATTAATGCGTTTGCAAAATTATAGAAAAAGATACTTAAATACATATATTTATATTCTTTTTTATAAAAATATTCCTTCATTTGATACTCCTAAACTCATTTCCTTTATCTTATATAATATAGATACGTATAATACTCTACTCTTAAAGTATACAATAAGTAATATAAAATTTCTATACTTTCACTAAATTTTAATAGAAGTTCATGTCTAATACTTTACTAAAAAAAGGTTATAATTTAAATTTATTATAATCCTTTCACAATATGACAAGAAATGAGCTTAAGACTTTACCTGATATATGTAATTTTATCTTTCAAAGTAGAAAATAATTTTCTATTGGAATTACTCTAATGAATATACATCCAATTAATACAGCCAAAAATACCATCAGTGGTCATACAAATAGTTTTGCTGATGTATTAATTAAATACAATGGAAACTTGGAAATAGTCAATGCTGATAATAATGGACTATTCGAATATAATATAACATCTTCTATACCCGATAATACTAAGATAAAACTAACATCTAATGTATCTGGTAGTTTTATTTGTGTAACAAGGACAGTTACTACGCTATTTACAGTTGAATTAACTTTAATAGATGCTAATGCATTTATTGATTTTTCCTTAGTACACTTATATATTTCCAAAAGCAAAGGAATTAAAAACAAAAATAGTTGATAGTAGGTTAACTGCTAAGATTGGAAATTATATGCATATATAAATAATCAACTAACTTCACCTAATGGCTTTGTCTTAGAAAAAGTATTAATTTATAAAAAATTTGATGATGAAATTATAACATTAACTAGTAATCATGTAATAGTTTACACAGGAAGTAATAACCAAGGAATTGTAAGTTTTAAAGAGCTAATTGGTCAACAGAAAAAGGTCCCCTATTAGGCCTTACCGATGAAGCACTAGAAGCAAATGAAGAATATTTTGCAACTATTTATTTTAGTATAGAAGAATAAAAATCTTATAATTATTTTTTACGGTTTGGCAATATAACATAAATAGATTGCCTTTTATTAATCTATATGCATCTCTTCTATAATTTTTTCAGCAATATCATCTTTTGAGATTGCTACCATGTAACTATTATCACGTCTTATAATATATGCTTGATGTGCACCATTTCTAATAGTATTTAAGTCATTTGCAACTACTAGATCACATTTATTTTTATCTCTTAATTTTATAGCCATATCTAACAATTTTTCACAACTAACATTATCAAGTAACTTAAAACCTACTAAAAAGGTACTAGGACTTATACTTTTAATTATAGAAATAATTTTAGGAGTTCTTTTTAACTTTATAATTAAATTATCTTCATTTGATGAAATCTTAGTATCTTTAATTCCTTTATCATAATTTACAATAGAATTTAAAATATCACTATTTTCTTTTATACTATCTGTAAGCTTTTCAGCAGTAGTAACATAATCAACTGTATAATCGGAAACAGCCATAGTATGAATAAAATAGTCTTGTTTTTTACTTTTAAGTAGATTCGTTATAGTCATTTCTAAATTCTTTGTATCTGTAATCTCTATTATTTTTACTTTTTTATGTACAGGTTTAAATGATGATTTTGAACAAACATAATAAATGGTATTAATTTTTTCATTATACAAATCAATTAATTTATTAGCAATTATAAACCCAAGTTTACCTGAACCACTATTGGTTATTTTTCTTACATTATCTATTTTTTCACTTGTTCCGCCTGCCGTAATTATTATATTCATTTTAATCCTCCAATAATTTTTCTGGTAAATGTCTTGTTATATATTCTGTTCTTTTTAAATCTTCAAGTTTCTTTCCTAAAATTAAACAACCATGACCTTTTAAATTAATTTTGTAATAATCAAGATTAAAATTATTATTATAGTACCTTTTAATTACTTCTAATACTTCATCTATTTCATCTAAAGCCCCACATGGTACAGGTATAGATGTAAAAAAGCCATCTTTCGTGTAACAATGTGAATGAACAATATAATTTATATTAGGTAACATTTTATATAATCTTGTTTGAACTACTGTATCTTTTGATGGTTTATAATCACCATAATAATACACTTTATCCCTATCAAGATAACACTCAACAAAATTTTCTTTATTAATTAAAGATTTATCAACATCTCTTCTTGTAACATATATTTTATTATTTTGTCTAAATGAAGCATTTCCTAAAAACTTTGTAACACCTTCCGCATGCTCTATAGTCTTATGAAAAATAGTTGCAACATCTCTTACATATTCAAAAAATTTTTCATTTTCGGGTATTTCTGATATACCCCCACTTTTAAAAGTATGTTCACGTTTAGTACTCATTATAAAATTAATTCTATTTAGCATTTTTTTAACCAATTTATCTAAATCATATCCCTCATACCACGATGTTCCTAGTGGATCAAATAGTAGCATTTTAAAAATATTCTTATCTTTTAAAAGCTCAATTACATTGCTGAAAGCACCAACGCTGTCTGAGATAGATATAGCGATTACGTCAGATATATTTGCAGTCATATTATTGCCCCTTAAGACTTTTTCTGCCTTTTCCTCATCATCAACAATCATTCTGAGTATTCCAAAATCTGTAGTATCGGCAATATTAATCGCCCTTATATCAACGGAATTTTCAGACAATATCTTTGTTATTTCAGCCAATCTTCCCGGACGGTTTTCCATAAACACAGAAATCTGTTTTACATACATTCCTGTCTCCTCCTTTATAAAGTGTTATAATAATATTATATATTACGTCCCAAATCAAAAGCTTTTAAATTTACATCTATAACTTTCGCTGGAACTGTATTTTCAAGAGCAGACTTCCAAACGTCTTCGGGTATATCTGTCTGCTTTGACAAAACACCAATTAAAACGACATTAACAGTTTTTATATTACCTGCTTCAAACGCTAATTTATCAGCATCTACTGATATAATATTTACTTCTTTTGATTTAATTTTTTCCACTATATCATTTGGATACTCTTTAGCGCCTATAATAACGGGCATTGGGTCGATATTCTGTGAATTACAGATTATCTTACCGCCTTTTTTCAAATATGGAAGATAGCGGTATGCTTCCAATTCCTCAAATGCCAGGATTATATCTGCGCCGCCTTTGTCGATAATAGGGGATTGAACTTTTTCACCAAACTTTACATAAGTTACAACGCTTCCGCCCCTTTGTGACATACCATGGACTTCAGACACTTTGACGTCATAACCCTCGCTCATTAACATGTTTCCCAATATTCGGCTTGCAAGTAATGTTCCCTGCCCGCCTACTCCAACTATCATAATTGATAAGCCTTCACTTTTTTTCATAATTCAATCCTCCTATTCAATTGCGCCGAAACTGCACACATTTTGACATAATCCACATCCAACGCAAAGAGTTTTATCAATCTCTAAGTAATCGCCTCTATCCACAATTGCAGGACATCCAAGTTTCATACACATCTTGCATTTCTTACATTTCTCATTATTAATTTTTATCGGGCCGGGGAATTTTACTGATTTTAACAACGCGCACGGTCTCTGCACTATCACAAGAGACGGCTCGTCCTTCAGAATCACATTGTGCTCCTCCCTCTTTGTTGCAGCTGTACGAATGCCACGCTCCGGATCAGTGCAACCTA
>ERZ825896.2471-NODE-2471-length-17573-cov-3.461868_pt1:2500-17573 | contig 17573 bp, 9 predicted proteins | sample MGYA00519858_ERZ825896 | MGnify/ENA primary metagenome ERZ825896 (study PRJEB31778, sample SAMEA3449214) | human gut metagenome | biome: human gut; feature: human-associated habitat; material: faeces | place: United Kingdom | collected 2010/2012 ...
ATTCTTAGACTAAACTAAAATGTTGTAGCATTGATTGAGCGAAGCCGCTCTGCAATAGTGAAGGAGCGGCTTGTCTGTCTCATGGCAGGCAATTGACTTTTTGCTGTCTACTTTATAAGCTCCTTTTTGCATGCGCTCTACTGTATCTGCCGCAGGTCTTATCAGCTTATGTACTAAGCGAAGCCACCTTCGGCCCTGAGCTCTCATCAAAGCCGCCCTCGCCCCTATCTCTAAAGGGGCTGACTTTCGGTCCCGACTAACTAAAGTTAATTATCTTCCTATGATATCCCTTCCTCTGCTCCAAGGATATTGCAGCAAACTGGAAAATTCCACCGGAGATGCAGAGCAGTCGTTAGGCCTCAAACTGGTGTAGGAAAAGACTAGTTATAAGCATATAGCTGAAGTAGCAGAGAACTAACACATAGGATCTGTTGCGGTATTATTCCTTCTCGATGCGAAGAATAACGTAGTTTCGGACCATGGATCGAGTCAAACAACTCTTTCTACCCATCCTGTATATTGTCCTTTTCGTTCTGTGTGTGTTGGAATAGAAAGATTCTATTAGACGGATAGGCCCTCACCTCAGGATCAGAGGGCTTGTTTGAGCGCTAAGCTTTGTTCGCTTCGCAAGTGACGGTTGTGCTCCTCTTCCTTCGCTGCTTTCGTACACCAGGGGGGCTAGTTGAGCAGCCTCCTCTCGCCGTGCCCGGTTCCCAAAGCAAAGCATTGAAAGAACACGGGGAGTGGCCGGATAATCCTTACGATTATCATAGTAGAGGTTATTATTTCAATACTATATTCACCGAGAAAGCACAGGAAAAAAGCTTTTACTAATTAGTCCATTACTGCTTGAATTAAAACCTTCACTTCTTTCTTTCCCTCGCCTCACATCAAGGAGAGCATTCTTCAAGACATTTGAGAAGCATCAAGGATTCCTTGTTCTTTGGAAGGGAATCCACTTCTCCTCCTGCCGAAGACTGAAGAGTAAACCTTGCATTCATTCTCTAAGGATTAAAAAGGTTAGTAATAGGCTATAGGCTCGACTGCAAGGAGAGAGGGAAGCAGCTTGACTTTCACGGCTATCAGGGCACCTACTGAACTAGATGCAACTCAAAAGAAAGCTCCAACTCTATCTAGTGAAGGTTTAGGCTTTCTTTGCCTCGGACAAGCTTTTTTCTTTCCTTGCGTCTCTTACCTCTGCTTCTGCTAGGTGAAGAAGCTATGGGACTATTTAAAGGCTTATTCGAGCCAGTCTAGTAGGCATCGCTTTCTATCGGAACCGTTAGCCTCGCCCCATTAAAAAAGCTATCAATCTGATTCCCGAAGTCAAAGTCAAGCTTCCCCACCTGGCAAGAGTGAAACTCTCTCCTTGCCGTCTTTCTTTCAATTCTGACTATTGAGAAATATCCATGAGTCTGTCCCCCCTAGCCCGAAGCGAGTAAATAAGCTAACCTTGGCTCCCCCTTCGACTGAGACGGACTTGAGCATTTACTTCTAGTCCCTGAACCTTAAACAAGTTATCAAAGAAGTGGATTTGCTCACAGCTTCTCCTTCGTTCCTAGACCAACAGCTTAGCTTACCTTAGCCCAACCATAGGTCCTACAGCTTCGATGGCAGAATGATTGACCGGGCCGCTTGGCCCACTTGAACTAGCAACCCTACCTGCTGCCGTACCTGTCTGTGAATGAACTTCTGGATATTCACCTACCAACACAACCCGGGCCACGCCGGGACTTTCTTTCGAAAGCCGGGGTCAGAGAACTCCCTGAAATAACCGGCATTGGATTCCGCATCCACCAAGTTAGCGGGTGGCTTTTCAGGCCCCTCAAGCAGGCTATTCTGAAAGACACAGGATGGGGCAACTTGGAGGAAACCGTTAGTGTTAAGAATAGATTATCACTAGGAAAGAGCTATCCTCCATTGACGAAGTTACGAAGAGGAGAGGACAGGTAAACGGCCTATTTTGATGAAGGAGAAACTGGCTATATTCTTTTCTTTTACGCCATGAAAATGGGATAGATAGAAGGATATAGATCACTACTGCCAGTGGACGGATTTGACACCCAGGATATAGCAGTTACAAGCACGAAATTTCTAAATTGGCGAAAGCCCCTTTTTGCAGAGCTGTCATCTTGCCCTCTTCCTAAGATCGAGTGGTTTGACACTCCCTTCTTCCAGGGAGGGAGTGGTTGGCCCCGATACCGTGTTGGTGGCTTCGGATTGGATTGATAGACCTGTGTGTGACTTGTCTCGCTCGAAATCCAACCTCTGCGTGTGTGTTCTCCCGGCAGGAGTAAACTGGCCCTTTTTTAGCCCGCTAAAGCAGCCATTGTGAAAGATACAGAGCCTGGTGAGTAGTTTGAAAGTCATGATACCTTTATTGATCTTTATTCACCTTAAGGCCTATCGGGAGATGTAAAGTGAAGTCACTCACTCTCCCCTTCCCAGAGTCTCTTGTCCACACGTTGGGGCTAATCAAGCAGTGGAAGCAGCTAGTTCACTATCGACATTAGGCTCGCAGAGCAGAACGTCGGCGAGGCGGAATGGCTATGCGGGTAGGTTGAGTGCAAAGGAAAGTCAAACAAAGCAAAGAAGAGGAATTGAAAGAAGATGGGCAATGCCACTTCCAAAGGAATAGCCTTTCTCACTCTTAATGGTTCTCATTCACAGAGGATAGGTAGCCACTCCTCTAGGTCTATAAAGCAGAGTCATTGGAACGAATTCTTTCAAGGAACTAATAGAGGGTAGGTCTTTCTCCGAGAGGGAAAAAAGACTCCAATGTCAGATTGACGAATTCGTTCGTGCGTGCACCAGGTATAAATGGGCAAAGTTGAAAAGGGTATCACTGGCTTAGTAGAAGGGTTGGACTCAGTAATAAGGACTTCACTGGCTTGCCTTTTGGATACTCAATCTCCTTCTCCATTCAAGTGTTGATAGAGGCTTGACGGTGGAAGTAGGTGATAGAAGGTGATGGCGAAGACAAAGAATCAGAATTGCAATCTGACCGGCTTAGTCGAGTGGGTTCATCAAGCACGTATATCTAGGGGATTCATAGCGAGTTCGATCTCGACAGCACTTTAGAGTCACATCCTAGATCTAACGACCAAGTAGTCAGATAGGTGCACTAATAGCTGATCAAAGGCAAGATGTCATCTTCTTGAATCAGAGCTCTTTTCTTTCTTCTCGACAATGTATACAAAATGTGATCCACGGGTTGGTACAAGATTCGTAATGTCGTTTCCACGGCCAACTTCCTTAAACAAAAAGCTCGGTTAGGCACTTTCGTTAGCTCTTAACTCATCGGCAGGAACTGCCTCCACTCGCACTTCCTTTTACTCTGCATATCAAGGAACAACCAAACCCTACGGAACTACCAGTTCTGAATTTACCGATTCTATCGCTTCTTCTTCTTCGGGGTTATTATTGTCTTCTGTCTGGCTGATGTGATCAGCTCTACAATCCAAGACGGGTTAACCCCTCAGAGGCGGTGTTTTTTCTATTCCTAGTTCAAAGAAAGGGTAGCCCCAGTCTCAAAGAAAGAGAAAGGGGGGGAAGGCACATCTGTCGGCGAGCAACAAAAGAAATTTGAATCTCGATAATGAAGTGAATCAGCCATCCCGTATCTCAAAACCATGCTTCATTGGTGTTTCAGGCCCTGCAAGGCTGGTTAGACTCTCCTCGTAGATCAGGGTACATGTAAAGGTAAAAAGATACCAAAGAAGCACTCAAAGGGGCTTTCAACTCGTATTGGCTAGATCTTTCTTATTCAACTATTCTTTCTCGCCAGAAGGAGACGTCCTTGTAGTGTTTCGAGCGGGGTAAGCTTCCCCCGTGGCAACGATCACATGAACCCTAGAAAACTCCTGCTTACTCTACTAGATCGATATCTAAGTGAGAACGACAGAAGAAAGAAGTTACTATAGCTGGCACGATCAAAAATTTCTTCTGTCGATAGAAAAAAAAGAAGGACAAGTGGATCGTCCGGTTCAGAGATTGTATCCGTTCTTTACTCTACCAAAAGCCCTCTTCGAAAAGCTGGGGGCTGGGAGGTCTGAACCTTGTGCGAAACTCCATGCTTTTTCCTTTATTAGTAGGCCGGAACCTCCGCTGATGAAGCGAGTGCTCTTGGTTACGAGGCTTAGGCTGAGGCCCTTGATGCCAATGAAACAGGTATTTGAGCGGCTAACAAGTTCAATCATTTTATACATAAAATTCAAACCGACAGGGGGCACTAAACCGAACTAGGCTAAGAAGATATTGATCGGACTGTCCCGTTCGTACGCCTACCTATTCGTCAAATAAAAGTGAAAGGGCAAGATAGCAATCCCCACCATTTTGTCTCCGCCCAACTCCTGTGGGCAGATGGAAACCACGTATTCTGAACTTACCGCCTTTAAGATTGCTACGATAGACTTCATCTCTCCCCTTCGACCTGCCAAGGATCGAAAGCCTCACGTTCTGAGAACGGGAAATCACGACGGGAATTGTGATGTTCAGTTTGTCATTAATCATAGGTACATATAGGTACACTGCGCAGTCAGAGGCCTTCTAGCTACATAGAGCATGGCTTAGCGCTTTTCGCGCACCATCACCAATGGAATTGTACAACCCATGTCTTTACTTAGCCGATTCCACCTTTCTTTATCGTTAAGTTCACTAAAATGGAAGGATCTTGTGCGGATTCTGAGGCCATTGGCTCTGATGAAATGGATAGGGAGGCCGCCCTCAGTTAAGTGGAAGAGCTAGATACTCAATCAACCTCTTCGGCTCGTCCGCCCCCTTTTTGCCCGGAGAAGGAAGCCTCCTTTCTGGAGTGCCACTCTATCCGGTATTGCATCCTTTGATATGTCGGGGTTGATATAAGAACTTTTTTTCCGAGGAAGGAAATGAGACTGCTCACCACTCCATCTCCATCCCGCTAGCACACTGTACGTCTCGCCGGCACTTGACTGCCTGTCCCGGGCTCCCACTCACGGGTGCTTTTGCCTATGAGCACACTATCGAATGTGCACTCTCACTCATCCATTTGAGTCAAAAGAAGGGGTAAAAGCACTACCCATTCCCTCTTGGACACAGGACCACGCGCAGCGGGTACTACCCTGACTTTTCTTCTTCTTGATTTTTCCTTTTGTGTACATCTCCCAACGGGACCGTCAGGAGTGGATCAGGCGAAAACCGGATGTTAGGTCTCACGGACAAGATTGCGGGAAAGAGTGGAAAATTCATTTCATATCATATAGTCATCTAGTCTAGAGTTTGATCGGCTAGTCTCTACCTGGCTTTTCAACCCAGGGCACAGCGCCGCCGCATAGCAAGTTGTCGATTTCCTTTTGCCATCTCCTGATGGGACGAAGGAATCCATATCATCAGCGAACTTCTAAGCCCCATGCGGTTCATCCGAAAGCGCTCTTCTTTCACAGGTCTCTCATCGACACTGAAACCCTCACTTTCCCATCGGGTAGATTTTGAGGACAAAGCAATTGGAGAACTGCCAGACAGACTCCGTTGGGCGGCACAAGGTAGAGGAGAACCGCTCTGTACAAGGTGTTGATAGAGCGTCGCACACTGCTATACTTGATTGCTTAGTTCCCTCTCCTGACAGGAACTCGGACGAGTCAATTGGCTGAGTTTCGAGCTGGTATATCCTCCCGGGACTTCTTTATTCGTCAATATCTATACCCCGTGACTTTCTTGCTCGAAAGAGATTGCCAGTGGAGCCCCAAAAGTGGCTATGAAAGGGCAGCGTGGCAAGCAGATATCTTGTTGGTTATTTATCCCATGGGATACCTCCTGGCAGCAACCACAGGAGTTCATCAGCCAGCTGAGTCAACCTATCCTCTGACTTCTCATTTCGGAAACTCCTGACCCTAATCGGCGAAGGAGTCCTCCCCGTCAATGGGCTACTAGGCTAGGAACATTATCTCATCCTTGCTGTGAAAGCCACCTACGTCTTTGTGCAAAACAAACACTCTCAGAGGGCGAGCGAAATAGGGGCTGAAGGCTAAGCTCTTTTCATGGCAAAAATCCATGGAACCCTCCCAAACTTGTAGTTTCTATACTTATGATGACGGCAAAGTGAGTTCTCATCAAGAAGGAGTGGAACACTCTCCAATTGATTAGACTACCTTGTCCGCACGAAGAGTATCGAGAAAAGGTTTGTAACCCTGAGTTATTCTAATTGCCACCCTGTTTATTCGTAACGTGCATTCGATCAGCTTCCTATGAAGCTGTACCTCAGAGGCACGGAACACGGCTTGAAGGCCGCTAAATGGCAATTTATATCCTTTCAGGAAGTTTACAGATTTGATCCCAAGCTAGTAGACGAATTCGATTCAGACCCAAAGGTAGCTTCCTTCTTTGTCAAGCGCCTCTTTGATTGACGAAAGATTTCTCGATTCCTGGGATATATGCCCAACGATTAGGAACTTCCACCCCCATCCCAAACTTGGAGAACGGAGTTTTCACTCCCTTTTGGTTGTGGGCGCAAGGCAGCGCTCACTTCCATTTGTTGATTTGGTATATTAGCCCCTCTCTCTATCCGTCCGAAGTCCTTCTCGTCCCTTTTCCCTTTTGGTAGCTACTTCGTCTTTCGATAGAATCTCTCTTGGAACTGAACCCAAAGGGCTTTTTTGGGCGGCAATGAGAACCTAGGCATAGAACTTGTCAGGTGAAAAAGAAAGGCATTTCTTTCCGTTCGGAGGGTTTGCAGTTCGATTTACGCGATCTAAATCTTCTGCATTACCACCTAAAGACAGGGGAACTCGCCGAAGTGGTTCCGTCACATGCGTTCGACCAACCAGGGCGTGGGACACCTTTGGGTGGTGGCGTGCTAGCAGCGCGACCTCGCACACATCGACAAAGTCCATTCTCTTTAAGTGAGTGACGTCGTCGTTATCTACGTCCATTCCACTTGTCCACTTGACCGATCTGGAACAACCTGTTGACCGAGCGGAGGCTTTCCGCTTCTCGGGTGTTTACCCATCAGCACTTCCAAGCTTTACGGTTTCTTTAGCCGATTTCTTCAAGGGGGAGACAGCAGCTGTGGAACTCTTGTCAAGCCCCCTCTTTCTTGGGCATGAATGAACACCCGCTGGATAAGTTGGGACAACGTTTCTTCGTAACCTGATTACTGACAGCGTTCGGAGCAAAAAAAAGCCATTCCACCAAGCAAACTTGGAATTTCAATATTCATAGGCAAAGCCTCTCATGGCCGAGGTCCTTGGTTCGGAAGAAGCAGCGTCTTTGGACTCCAATTCCTTGCCGGGACATACACTATTATCCGAAACTCACTACCCAGTAGTAGAACCCCCCTGAAAGGCTAAATGGAAGACTGATTTTCAAGATCAGATCACTATGCTGGACTTCGTTTTCTTCAACCGACCGAGGTCCCACCCTTTCTTCCCTCTCATTTATAGTCCTCTCTCGCGACGCTTTCTTGCTGATAAGAAGCCACCTACGTGGATGGTTGCGCAGGCAATCTTTATTCGAATTGGCCCTTCTCGTGAGGTTGAAGCCACATCACACTCTTCTCATGGAAAGATCCCCCCATGCCATGCATGAGGAATGGAACACTTACCCCTTCCTTAGCCGATTTTGCGAGGCAAGAGCAACTGCTTCGCTCAAAGAGAAGCTTCCCTTACTGCTGAAGGCTCGGGTTAAAAGGCGTGTGGCAAATGCTGCCCCTCAAAGTAACTACCAAACTTATCCCTGTGGCGGGGCATAATCAAAGACGGTGACAGATGTTGTCGCTCAATTCGTTCTTCACCCCCTCCCTGGACACAAGGCAGTTACCACCTTTGCTGATTGATCGGTTCGTTAGGCTCGGGTCAGTCCCTTGATCCTAAGGGGAAGGAATCAAGCCAGAGCTAAAGGAGGCAAGACCCCGCACACCACTCCACACTACTCCAAAACTTTCTGTGCCCCAGCCCCACCCACTTCTTTCCCGAATTCGATGAATCTGCATCCCCATATGAACCAATAGTTGTAGTTTTTCCTGCTGAACCAATCCATTCAGTTTCTCCCGAACCCACAGATCCAGTTTATCCCCAATCTGAAGCGGAATCAGAAGCAAGAACTGGTCCTAGATCAAATACAGTATATAGAGCTGCAATCAGGGCCATTATGGAATGTACCAAAAAGAAATATATAGCTTTTAAGCTAGCAATGAAGCAGCATATCGGCCTAGGAGGTCGGTTTTTAGTCTACTTATCCAGAGGATGAATGATGAATAAGAAAGCCCATTTCCTTCCATGAAAGGAAGGTGGCTGGTCCACTGATCCGGAACGAGTGAGTCAGCCTTCTTCCATTTCCAATTCCACAACGTATGAAAGGGAGACGACTGCGACTGAAGCATACGAATCCGAATTCGAAGCTATAGCTCTTGCTAAAGCAGAGTTATTTTGAGGTTCATAGGGGACGATTTTCATGCCGAATGCCTTCACTAAGGAAGGATAAAATGCTCCTCCTATCCTTTGTCCTTTGCCACTGCTCCCCTAACTTCTAATCTTTTCAAACCCGCCCGGCGGAAGCAAAAACCTAGAGCAAATTCCCGGCTCTGAACGCGCGGCTACTCAATCAGTGGATGATGATGGAGCTTAGCTTATTAGCTCACCTAGCACCGAACTCTAAAGATGCGCGTGGCTCATCAGGATACCTTAGCCCGATGCCCTACCCAAAGACTGAAAAGGGAGTCACAGGACAACCTTATAACTTCCAAACCTATAACTGTGTTTGCGTGCCTGCTTCCTATCTGACCTATCCAGAAAATCAATGTTCTAGTTCCGCGATACGAGCTTGACTGTCGCTCTGAGACAGTAGATTTCTGTATTAAGGAAGTCAGGGGCTACTGATCATACAACAAATGAACGTGGTTAGAAAGATTGCACATCGATCTTCTGTACCGAAAGCTGTTCGTGCTGCGGAACGAAGACAAATCGCCTTGGAGTGAATTCCTGCCTCCCTAAGCTCATGATGAAAGTCATTCTCATTCTGCTTTCGGTTACTAGACCCCAATAAACCTTCCCCGCCCTACCATGTGGAAACAAAATCTCAGCTTGCACTAGTCATCGATTGCTCTTCAGAGGAAAGTTATGGAACTAGGTCGAATACTCTTCCGTCAGGCTTCCTAATGTATGTGCCAAAGTACTGCAATATATACTAAAAGTAGTTCTCCAGGGCCGTCGACTTTAGTCCTGCTATCTTTAACTCTTAGATCATTGCTTGTAGTTCTCCTCCTTGTGTAACGGGTGCTTAGGGCCTGCCCTGTGTTCTTTGTTTCGTTTGCCTGGGGTATGCCCCAGTGTATTTGTACTGGTTTTCTCTTTTAATTCATTATTACTTCAAAAAAAAAAGATAAGTCATGTATTATAATTGAAGTGATTTCCGGGAGAACAAAGTGGATTTATGAGCAAATTCTGGCATGAGAGGGCCAATGAGACAGAACACTGTTGGATGCATTCCTTCGCTAGCAGGGCTTCGGCCCATCTCAATTGAAGAGTCTTCGGTCAGTAATCTCGTACTCTCGACCGGCTCGAACCACTACGTTATCCATGTTCCGGCTCATTCGTATGCTCATCCTATTCATGTCACCAGAACCTGTAATAAACCATCATTTAAAACCATCCTGTTACAGGGAATCTTTGGATATCAGTTCGAAGGGAGCGCCGAACACCGAAAGTGAAGTAGCTCCTACCTACAGGAGCATCTGCCTTTTTCGGGGGATCGGGAAGAGGAAATCTGGTGTGAGGTCTGAGGTCAACGGTAATATGTCACCCCGCTTTAGCTTTAATGAGAGTACTCTTTCCATTAGGAGTTTCTCCCAGCTGAGCTAGGCTACTTCCCTAATGAAACAAATATAGCATAAACGTAAGAACCCAACATAAAGAATATAAAAAAAGTCTCAAATTCATATAGCAAGCACGGGCGATAAACGAAGATGAAATATTAGATCGATTCCAGAGGTCGGTCTTCTGTCTGATGAGAATAGGCTCAGGCTCTGTACGGCCATTTTAGTCTTTTTTTATGGCGCGAATCCTGTTAAGCGTTAGATAAATTCCGGTCTTAAGCAGCCAATTATTCCTGGTATAGTCGTCAATCAGTTGGATTACCATTCCATTATTAGTTCTGGGGTGAAGGACTTCGGCCTCTTTTAAGCAGAAAGCATTCCAAGCTCTCTTCTATAGGAAGGAATAACTATCGATGTAGGATCTCTTTAAAGTAAAGTACAATATCGACTTTCATTCCACTTTATCAAACTAGAGTAAGGTAGCGAAGTCAAATATGCATTAGAGAGTCGAATATGCAAGAAAGCCAATAGGCGCTCGTGATCTTCCTTGATTTCAGGAATGAGTAGATACTATACCTGTAACAACTCTCTTCAAATAGGCTTTCTTTGAAGGCGTAGGTGTCTTTTCATTTTAAAGTAGTCGGTGCTTTTCCATTTGATTTGCAATCCCCTTTTTCTAGTTATGCAGTTGATGATCGGATATGAAAGAACTAATCTACCTTCTATAAATAGAAAGTTGCTGCTTTCCTCTTATGAGGATTCACAGCTTGAGTAAGTAGGTAACCTAAGTCCAGTCTGATCTGAGGGAAGCAGTCCCAAGTCAGTAGCGAGTACACCACTCTGAGAGCCCAGAAACAAAGATCCCATCCCGTACCCGTAAAGCATAAGAAAAAATCTCCTTTTTCAGAGAATGTGTAAGCACCCTAGAGTAGAGGGGGAGGCCCATTTCCTAGCCTAGTTTTAAGCAGAGCAGCACCATCCTAGTCCAGAGCAGTACCTCTCTCTATGGGCTCGAGGCAAGACAAGCAGCCCGCTTCGCTTCCTTCGTCTCATTACAGGGAAGGATAGGACCTCGGTCGGTTCCAAGGGTGAGGAAGAAGTGCCATCTGCTTAATCGGAAGAATCCGCTGAGACAAAAGCATTAGCAGAGGCTGAATCAGCTGCATCAGCAAGCGAATGCCTTTCTTAGAATGGTTCGGAAACCCAGTGAGAATCACCTTCTCACCCCGAATCCTAAGATCCAGGGAGGTTGGCTAGAAAGAGAATTTCCAAATCTAAAGAAGAGGCTGAAGCATCAGAATCCGCTGAAACAAAGGCTGAGAAAGCCAATAGCGGGGCTTTTAAGCCACATCACGCTTTTCAGGGACCGATCAAAAGCCGTTTGTTTTTCGTTAAGAGACTTTTTTCTCTGATTCAAACTTAAATATTGGAGCTAGGGCTTCATTCTATGGGTAAGGTAAAGTTGATAAGCTACTTACTTACTTAATTAAGTTACAGAGGGGCCTCCCTAACTCAAGTTGCTTGTGCCTGCTGTTACCTACCGTAGGACCTCCGTCCCCGAAGCGAAGAAAGAGGAGACCTTTATCCTGTGTCGAAGGTTGGGTGTTAATTAAAATCACACTTTTGAATTATTTGATTTTGCGGATGGACATAAAAGAAAAGGGTAAGATTTCCAAAAGCTATTTACGTAGGAGAATAAGTCATCGCTCGCGGCTTCCCGCTTTCAATTAGAGGGGCAGGGCATCTTTCTGTTGCCGGTTAGGTTAACCTCAAAAGTTCAATAGGGTAAGCTGCTAGCTCTAACCGAACTTTCGGGTATATATAAGTCCGACGAAAGACAACCCGCTTCTCAAAGGCGAGGTTCTGAAAGAAAGCAAGCGGTGCACTTAAATCTAAATAGGGTGGTATGGGTGAGAAAGATAAAGAGAAGATCTAGACAAAAGACCTACTCGATGGAATTAGCCAATGTGTGCTCCTAAAGTTAGAAAACGTCCCGGCAAGACAGAATTCATCCCAGAAGGTAAATGACCCTTTCTCTTGTGCCTGCATTCGCTATTCCTATTCCGCGAAAGCTTTTATGCCTAGCCCCAAAAAGGTGCTTCAGCTACGCTTTGGAATTGAGCTACCCAAGCAGACCAGCCCTTCCCGAGAAGAGCCAAAAGCGAAGGAGTTTCAGTAAGTAAGAATAAGATTAATGATTTGTGAAACATACTATTGACAACATTAATCCGCCTAGCAAGAAAGAAGACTCTAGTTTCATCTCTGAATTACTTGATCAAGACGGTGCAATCGATTGAAGACTGAAGACCGGGCACTTAATGTCTAGATTGAGATCGAGATTAAGCTCCAAGTCATGTAGGTTCACGAGAAGGACGTTTGTTTTCTACCATAAACAGAGGAGTTCGGTTGCATTTACTAGGATAAATCTTTCTCTCAATCGCTGGCAGTTGGACAAGGAAAGGCAAGAGCGAGCAGCCACACATGAACCGCGATAAACGATGTCATGATAGGCTTTCCATAACCATCTTTCCCGACGTTGGTAATCAAATCCTTCTTTCAGTCTCACGGGCAAACACTCGATCAAGTACGCGTGCCACACCATTGACACTTGATTATAGCGAAACCTTGTGAATGGGTTTTCGTGCTATACACCACGTTGAGAAAGACCAACTTCCCTCTAGTCTGATGGATCGCTTTCTCTTGCGCATTAATGAATGGATCGAGGAATTGCGTATGAAAGGTTTATGGTCTATCTTATACTATCTAGTACGATCGATCAAGTCATTCAGTACAGTATCTTCGTCGGTGTCGGTCTCGGTCGTTGTAGTTGATATTGATTCTGATTAATTCGTTGTTATGATGTTCCAGTTTCGTTTCCTCTTTTGTTTGTACATCTTTCTCCCATGCTTTCTGTTGGTCAACAACCAACCACAGCTCTTTATAGTTCTTCACTACTCGTACAGGAAGGAGTCTCTTTCTGTCTGGAGGGAATCCTTTTATCTCAATCAAGAATGCCTCGATTTCCACGCATCTTTCTCTTTGATGAAAACAGTCTTAATAGTACTCAATCGTCTACTACTATTTCTTCTACTACTATTACAAGTCAATCTCAATCAACGACGACTATTAACGATTCTAGTTTTCAATCATCTGGCACTTCTGGCACTCAGGGTTCTTCTAATGGGGTTTTCGAAGATCATCCTGGTCTTAACCCTTCAAGTGAACGTATAGTAGAGCTTCAATCTGATATACACGCTAAATTAGGGGAGTTGATGATTAACAGGAGTCCCGAAGATGTTCTGGCTGCGGCCGAAGCTTTACATGGGGAAAGCGACAATATCCCTTTTATGGAGTTCCTTTTGAATGATTTGAACATAAACGGAGTACAAGGTGAAGCCTATACGGATGCTCTGAATCTAGCGGGGCAGGTCCCCATCCCCAGCCCACTTGAGCAATTTTCCATTCTCCCATTGATTCCTATGAATATAGGAAACTTGTATTTCTCATTCACAAATCCATCTTTGTTTATGCTGCTAACTCTCAGTTTGGTCCTACTTCTGGTTCATTTTGTTACTAAAAACGGAGGAGGAAACTCAGTACCAAATGCTTGGCAATCCTTGGTAGAGCTTATTTATGATTTCGTGCCGAACCTGGTAAACGAACAAATAGGTGGTCTTTCCGGAAATGTGAAACAAAAGTTTTTCCCTTGCATCTCGGTCACTTTTACTTTTTCGTTATTTCGTAATCCCCAGGGTATGATACCTTATAGCTTCACAGTTACAAGTCATTTTCTCATTACTTTGGGTCTCTCATTTTCTATTTTTATTGGCATTACTATAGTGGGATTTCAAAGAAATGGGCTTCATTTTTTAAGCTTCTCATTACCCGCTGGAGTCCCACTGCCGTTAGCACCTTTTTTAGTACTCCTTGAGCTAATCCCTCATTGTTTTCGCGCATTAAGCTTAGGAATACGTTTATTTGCTAATATGATGGCCGGTCATAGTTCAGTAAAGATTTTAAGTGGGTCCGCTTGGACTATGCTATGTATGAACGATCTTTTATATTTCATAGGAGATCTTGGTCCTTTATTTATAGTTCTTGCATTAACCGGCCCGGAATTAGGTGTAGCTATATTACAAGCTCATGTTTCTACGATCTCAATCTGTATTTACTTGAATGATGCTACAAATCTCCATCAAAGTGGTTATTTATTTATAATTGAAAAAAAGCGAGGAGCGAAGCCGCTTTACCGAGTTTACGAGGTGAAGGAGCGAGAACTTCCCCCCGGATAAAAAAAAAAGATTCCGAGCACGTCTGGTCAAAGTCTATCTTGTCTTTATCACGAGTCATTTTCCTTGGCTAACAATGAATTTTCGTTTTTCTCATATCCGCGGGTTCTTCAATTTGCTTTCTCCCTCATAGAAGAAATAAGTAAGGTGGTATACTATATTTATCCGCTTATTGGAACTCCTTCTAATGACCTATGCATTCTGTTATCATTTCAAGTTGGACGATCCATTCATCCGGAAGAAACGAACTCTTTCCATTATTTTGGAGGGCTGTCGCCCTTAACTTCTTTAGGGGCTTGGAGCAGATGAAGCCTTTCTTCTTTCTTCTCGGTCCGCTTTGGCTCCTGATCTTGAGCTCGCTTTTCTTGGCCTCAGGCTTGGCTTCTTCTTGGGGTCCTTGCCCTTGGCCTGGTCTCGACTCCCCCTGGCTAAGTACTTTCAATCTAGCAGGCTAGCTGCCTGTTTCGCCCCTCAGTCTTGGACATTTTGGCGTAGGTTGGAGCCCCTTCATGAAATCGAAGAGCCGGTCCTCTTCCGTCATATCAAAAATGTCCAGGGAGAACTACGAAAGATGGCCTTCACATACTTGCGTATGGGGCCTGTTTGCTTCAGGCTCATCAACATGCCGGACCACAACCGGGCAGGAACCCTCCATTCTGCCTGAAACTCGTCCTCAAAATGGATCTAATTTAACTTCACGCTCTGCGTTCTTTACGTCTTTTAGTCCGCCACCAGAACTTGGCTGAACCATCAAGATACATGGCAGCCGTATTCACCGACGCCTCCTCGGACGTAGTCCGACAAGCCGCTCCATATCCCAAAAGTCTTCGATCCGGTATGGCTTGACTTCCCTACCGATTACTTTTGATTCCCTTTACTTTCTCTTCTCATTTCCATTTATCTTTCTGCTCTTTCTTATTCTTATCCGCCTTCTTCTTTCGAGTACCGTATCTTTCACCTAATTCACCAATCTTATTGACAGCAATGTATCAAAGCAAAT
>ERZ825896.2472-NODE-2472-length-17573-cov-3.333200_pt1 | contig 17573 bp, 13 predicted proteins | sample MGYA00519858_ERZ825896 | MGnify/ENA primary metagenome ERZ825896 (study PRJEB31778, sample SAMEA3449214) | human gut metagenome | biome: human gut; feature: human-associated habitat; material: faeces | place: United Kingdom | collected 2010/2012 ...
TCAGATACGGGCCGCGCCGGAGTCGCGGGCGGCCTGGGCCACGGCGGCGGCCACGCCGCCGCCCACGGCAAAGCCCCGGCCCGCGGCGCTGCCGGCAGTGAAGTCCCCCTCGGGGTCCGGTTCCACGGCGGAGGGGTCCACCTCCCGGGCGTCGAACATGCCCTGGAGCTCCTCGAAGGTCAGCACGAAGTCCACCTCGCTGCGGACGCTGCGGCGGCTGGCCTCCAGCTTTTTGGCGGCGCAAGGGCCGATGAACGCCACGCGGCAGTTGGGATCCTTGCGCTTCATCAGGCGGGCGGTCAGCACCATAGGGGTCATGGTCATGGAGATATAGGGCGCCATGCCGGGGAACTCCTTTTTCGCCATCATGGCCCAGGCGGGGCAGCAGGAGGTAGCCATAAAGGGCTGCTTCTCCGGCACGTTCTCCATGAATTCCTCCGCTTCCTCGATGGCGCACAGGTCGGCACCGATGGCGACCTCCTCCAGCGCGGCGAAGCCCAGCTGCTTCATGGCTTCCTTGATCTGACCCGCCGTTACCTTGTCGCCGAACTGGCCCCAGAAGGCCGGCGCGATGATGGCCACCACCTTCTGCCCCTGATTGATGGCGTGGATCAGCTGGAAGAGCTGGCCCTTGTCCACGATGGCGCCGAAGGGGCAGTTCACCAGACACATGCCGCAGCTGACGCACTTATCCTGATCGATCTGGGCGCGGCCCAGCTCGTCACTGGTGATGGCGTTCATACCGCAGGCCTCGGTACAGGGACGCTCGAACTTGATGATGGCCTGATAGGAGCAGCTCTGCTTGCAGCGGCCGCACTTGATGCACTTCTCCTGATCGATGACGGCCTTGCCCTTGACGAAGGAAATAGCGTTCTTGGGGCAGGCGTGGTAGCAGTGGTGGGCAAGGCAGCCCTGACACATGTTGGACACCTCGTAGTGGGTGGGGGGACAGGCGTTGCAGGCGTACTTGATGATATTGATGAGGGGAGGATCGTAATATTTCTCGGCGATGGCGCTTTCCTCCACGCCGTCGCTGAGCAGATTATGCTCGGACACTGACCGCAGCGGCAGACCCATGGCGAGGCGGATGCGCTCGCCCACGATGGCGCGCTCCAGAAAGATGGATTCGCGCACGGTGGCCTTTTCGCCGGGCATGATCTCATAAGGCAGCTTCTCCATGCGGGAGTAATCCTCGTCATATGCCATTTTGGCCACTTCCGCGAACACGCGCTTGCGGGTGTCGGCGATGCTGCAGGTAATGTTTCTCATATTGCTTCCTTTCTATGCAGGTGATCTATCTAAATATCATATTATACTGACCCGCCGGGGGCTTGTCAACCCCGCCATACCGTAGTTTTCACCGTTTTAGCGGTGTGTAAACGTTGGAAGATATTTCCTGCTGATGGCCGGTCATACAGCAGGAAAACGGATTGCCGCGCCAGTGTGAGCACTGGCTCGCAATGACAGACCTTTTCGTCAGTCTGGGCAAAAAAAGAACACCCCGGTGGGGTGTTCTTTTTTTGATTCAAATCAGTGTGTCAACGGGAAGCTGAAGCTTAGAAGCGCTCCTTCTTCTTGCCGATCACCAGCGCGCCGCCGGTCACAGACAGGACGGACAGGCCAACGTACATGGCGATACCAGCGTCGAAGGTCTTGCCGGACTCCACCTTCTTGCCATCGTTCTTGGTGGTGTCGGTGGTCGTGCTGCCGCCACCGCCGGGGCTGACAGTCTTGTAGGTGAAGGTGTTGGTGAAGGTAATGGTGCTCTCATTCTTACCATCGACCTTAACGGTGAACGTACCGTCCGCGGTATTGATGTCAAAGGTCATGGTGTGAGACTTGGCATCAGCGGCCCAAGTGTTTTCCTTGGCAGAGATGGTCTGGGTAAAGGTGATGCCGTTCTTCAGATACTCAGCCAGAGCGGCGTAAGCAGCCTCGGGAGTCTCGGAATAATCAGCCAGACCCCAGCCATAAGCGCCGTTCTTATAGATCGTCTCAGTGACCTTGTAACCAGCCTCAGTCTTTGCAGCCTTAACGATGTCATCAGTGACCGGATCAATGGTGAACTTCAGTGTCTCCTTGGAATCGGAAGCCTTGACGCCAAACGTAACAGCCTTGCTGAAGTCCTTCTTGCTGTTGTCGGACTGCTTAGCGATCACATTGATGGTATTCTCAGGCATTATCAGATTGGCAACGTAGACCGTCTTATCGCAGTTCTTGCAGGAGGCGGAGAACAGCGCCATCTGGGTGCCGGGAACGCCGGCAACTACGGGAGTCTTATTCAACACAACATCGTGGCCCAGAGCGGCGACCTTGACGGGAGCCTTGATCTCCTTCTTGCCATCCTTGTCAGCGAACATCTTCTTGCAGACGGAGCAGGTCCAGTAAGCTTCCTTACCGTCCTCGGTGCAGGTTGCGGGAACCGCCTTGGTTTCGGTCAGCTTGTGGGCAGCCAGAGGCAGATACACGATCTGAGCGGCCTTGCCGTCCTTATCCACAACAGCGTCGCACACGCTGCACTTGTAGTAGGCTTCCCAGCCCTTTTCCATGCAGGTAGACTCCTGTGCGGGAACCGCAACGGGGGTGTGCTTGTGGGCAGGCACCTTCACAGTCACCTTGCAGGTGTCTTTCTTGCCGTTAGCGGCGGTAGCGGTGATCGTAGCAGTACCCTCGCCCACAGCAGCAACAGTGCCGTCCACGACAGTGGCAACCTTATCGTTGCTGGTCTTCCAAGTAACGGTCTTGTTGGTCGCGTTGTCCGGCTTGACAGTCGCGGTCAGCGTGCCGGTCTGGCCCACTTCCAAATTCAGGGTCTTGGAAGAGACGGTAACGGAAGTGACAGCAACAACAGGAACACTCGTGGTAACAGTAACAGGAGCAACTGTGGTCGCATAATTCAGATTAGCATCGCCAGCCACATTACTAATTGTTACATTCGTCAAAGAGATAGAATTTTCGCCAACATTCGTGTCCTTGGCCTTTAATGTCAATTTCAAGACATTGAAAGCAACACTCTTTCCATTCGTGGTAACAGCGCAACCAAATACACCAGTTGCCACATCATAGTTACTCATCATGTAATCACTCGTGCTGACCAAAATCTGATGAGAAACATACTCCAAACCGGCACTAAGCGCAACCGTAAAGTTTACAGCGCCAGCGGCAACACCATTAGGCGTAACCTTAATCGTAACATCAAAAGTCTTTCCTACCTCAACTTTTTTAGCTGTTGTTGTAACGCTGACGGAGCCGTCCGAACCTGTGTCGGCAAAAGCCTGCACAGACACTAGGCTAAACATCATAACAATGCAAAGCACCAGCGCTACCAATCTTTTTTTCATTTGCTTTTCCTCCTATTGCTATAAAATACATTACTTATGCGGATTACTACCATTCAAATGCTGGAATAACCTCTGCAAGTCTGTGAAATTTACAACATTATCACCGTTAGTATCAGCTATAGATAATTTAGAATCCGGAAGTTTCGCAGACCCATTCAAATGCTGAAACAGTCTTTGCAAATCTGTAAAATTCACAACTTTATCGCCGTTAATATCGCCCCACAACACGTCGTCGCCGATCACGCAGTTATACCGGGTGGTTTCCAATGCCGCCTGATCACCGCTGTAGCAAGCCTTAAAGCTCGTGACCTTCAGGTCGTAATTGCTGGCATCGATATTATACGTCAGGGCAACCACTTTAACCTCACCCTTCAGGATACGCCCCTCAGCCGCACTGCCGCCGAATGCCAGGAACTTGTTTGTATCCGGATAAAAGCCAAGCGGCTTGTTTCCTCCGCCATTAAAGTTCTCAGGCTGAAACACTCTTTTAAGCTCTGCGCCCTCAGGGTAGTATTCTTTCTCCTTATCATACGTCAGGCCCGTCGTCTCCACGATGAACTCCATTGCGGCGACGCCGTCGCACTTGGACGCATCAAGGGTAAAAGTATAAGTGACGGTATCGCCGCTTTCCACTTTCTTGGTCTTCAAGTACACAGACTGCTTTTCCGTGCTTGTTGCGTTCGCCACGACCACCAGCGACAGGGCCATGGCAACAGTGAGCAATAATGTGATAACTCTCCTCATTTGCACTCCCTCTCTCGTTAAATCTCGGTACGACAACCGCGCCGCGAGGACGCTCCCCCGCCGCCTTTCGCCGTGCCATAATAAAATTCAGCCGGATGTGCTTTCCATACACGGGTACATTGTACCTCATTTTCATCTATAAGGCAAGCCCTTTTTTGACGATTTTTAGTCGTCATGTCAAAAACTGGAAGGCATGTCCGGTATCCACCTCCATCATTTCATCTGTAATTTTATTTGTAATCCAGCAGGCTGGCTTGACAAAGTAATGAAAATGGGTACAATAAAGGCAAGGGTAATGCCGCAGAGCGGTTTAGCCCGACAAGCTTAAAGTTTTATCAAAAAGAAAACCGTCACTTGGCAGAGTGGCGGTTTTCCCTTTTAACCTTGATGGTGATTACAAATCCGAAGAAGTGTAAAATCAAGTTCTCAAAAAAATGGATGAACTGCGATAACGGTAAGGAAGGGTGTGTGAGGGAAACCCAAGAAGGGTTTCCCTCACCATTAAAATCAGTAGTTTTTGAAACTTTTTCGAAGTTTCAAAAACTTAGGCAGCGGGGCGAAAAGACTTTTTCGACACGCTGCGCTTTTTTTGCACCCAAAACCGCACCATACTCTGTGAAACCGAAGATTTTTCTTTACCTTTTCGCCGCAATTTGCTATAATATTCTTCTATTATAATGTCAGCATTATGCGCGCAGCAGACTGCGAGCCTTTTGTCGGAAAAATCCGCAGGATTTTTCGGCAGCTTACAAGGAGGTGAGCCGGGCATGAAATTTGAAAAGTGGAATCTTCCCGCCGCCCCTGCGGTCGCGGAGCTGGAGCAGGCCGGCTACCCGGCTCTGCTGTCGGCGGTGCTGGCCGCCCACGGCATTACCGACGATGCCGCCGCCCGGGCTTTCCTGCAGATCGACGACACCCTCACCCTCTCCCCCTTCCTGATGAAGGACATGGATATTGCAGTAGAACGTCTGAACAAGGCGATGGGAAAGAAAGAGCGTATTCTGATTTATGGAGATTATGATGTAGACGGAACTACCGCCGTAGCACTAGTCTACAAGTTTATCCAACAGTTCTATTCGAACTTGGATTATTACATACCCGACCGCTATAACGAAGGGTATGGCATTTCTAAAAAAGGAGTGGACTATGCCGCTGAAACCGGTGTAGGATTGATTATTGTACTCGATTGCGGCATCAAAGCAGTGGAGGAAATAACGTATGCCAAAGAGAAAGGTATTGATTTTATCATCTGTGACCACCACGTGCCGGATGACATCCTTCCTCCTGCCGTAGCCATCCTAAACGCCAAACGTCCGGACAATACGTATCCGTACACACACCTTTCGGGCTGCGGTGTCGGTTTCAAGTTCATGCAGGCATTTGCTATCAGCAACGGTATCGAGTTTCATCACTTGATTCCTCTGCTCGATCTGGTAGCGGTAAGTATCGCTTCGGACATCGTGCCGATTATGGGCGAGAACCGTATTCTTGCTTTTCACGGACTGAAACAGCTGAACAGTAATCCGAGTGTGGGAATGAAAGCAATTATTGACGTCTGCGGACTCTCCGAACGGGAAATCACTGTCAGCGATATCGTGTTCAAAATCGGACCGCGCATCAATGCGTCGGGACGTATCCAGAACGGAAAAGAAGCAGTAGACCTGCTGACGGAAAAAGACTTCTCGGCGGCACTTGAGAAAGCCGGACAAATCAACCAGTACAACGAAACCCGCAAGGACCTCGACAAGAGCATGACGGAAGAAGCCAACAACATTGTCGCCAATCTGGAAGGGTTGGCCGAACGGCGTTCTATCGTTCTCTACAATGAAGAATGGCACAAAGGGGTGATCGGTATCGTAGCTTCCCGCCTGACAGAAGTTTATTATCGTCCCGCCGTTGTACTGACACGGACAGATGACATGGCAACTGGTTCGGCACGCTCCGTTTCCGGTTTTGATGTTTATAAGGCGATCGAACATTGCCGCGACTTGCTTGAGAACTTCGGAGGGCATACATACGCTGCCGGATTATCCATGAAAGTAGAGAATGTGGAGGCTTTCACCAAGCGGTTCGAGGACTTCGTTTCGCAGCATATCCTGCCCGAACAGACCAGTGCGGTAATCGACATCGATGCTGAAATTGATTTCAGGGATATTACGCCCAGGTTCTTCAGTGACCTGAAGAAGTTCAATCCTTTCGGCCCGGACAATATGAAGCCGATTTTCTGTACGCATCATGTATATGACTACGGTACAAGCAAAGTGGTGGGACGCGACCAGGAACATATCAAATTGGAACTGGTTGACAACAAGTCGAACAATGTAATGAACGGTATCGCATTCGGACAAAGTTCGCACGTGCGCTATATCAAGACAAAGCGCTCCTTCGACATTTGTTACACCATTGAAGAAAACACGCACAAGCGTGGCGAAGTCCAACTTCAAATCGAAGATATAAAGCCGATTGAATAAGTATCAGGAGATATTAAAACAATATTGGGGATATGACTCCTTCCGCGACTTGCAGGAGGAGATCATCACCAGTATAGGCGAAGGTAAGGACACGCTGGGGTTAATGCCGACCGGAGGTGGTAAATCTATCACATTCCAGGTGCCCGCTCTCGCCCAGAGTGGACTTTGTATTGTCATTACACCCCTCATCGCCCTGATGAAAGACCAGGTGCAGAATCTGCGCAAACGCGGAATCAAAGCGCTCGCCATATATTCCGGCATGACACGTCAGGAGATTGTCACTGCGCTGGAAAACTGTATCTTCGGCGACTATAAGTTCCTTTATATCTCTCCGGAACGGCTGGATACGGAAATATTCCGTATCAAACTTCGTTCAATGAAGGTCTCCATGATTACGGTAGACGAAAGCCACTGTATCTCACAATGGGGGTATGATTTCCGTCCGGCTTACCTGAAGATAGCAGAAATACGGGAACTGCTGCCGGGTGTTCCGGTGCTGGCACTAACGGCAACGGCTACTCCGGAAGTCGTAAAAGATATTCAGTCACGGCTGAACTTTCGCGAAGAGAATGTTTTCCGTATGAGTTTCGAACGGAAGAATCTGGCATATATCGTCCGCAAAACGGACAATAAGACGGGAGAACTGCTACATATCCTGAAAAGGATAGACGGCAGCGCAATTATCTATGTCCGCAACAGGAGACGCACCAAAGAAATCACCGAATTATTAATGCAGGAAGGCATTACCGCCGACTTCTATCATGCCGGACTGGACAATGCCGTAAAAGACCTCCGGCAGAAACGCTGGCAAAACGGAGAAATCCGCGTCATGGTAGCCACCAACGCTTTCGGCATGGGCATCGACAAGCCTGATGTCCGTATCGTACTGCATATCGACCTTCCCGACTCTCCCGAAGCGTACTTTCAAGAAGCCGGACGGGCAGGAAGGGACGGGCTGAAAGCCTATGCCGTTATCCTGTATGCCAAATCCGACAAAATGACATTGCACAAACGGGTGGCGGACACTTTCCCCGAAAAAGAATATATCCTCCAGGTATACGAACATCTGCAATATTACTACCAAATGGCCATGGGTGACGGATTCCAATGTATCCGTGAGTTCAACCTGGAAGAATTTTGCAGGAAGTTCAAATACTTCCCCGTGCCGGTGGACAGTGCGTTGAAAATACTGACGCAAGCCGGCTATCTGGAGTATACGGACGAACAGGACAATGCTTCCCGCATTCTTTTTACAATCCGGCGGGACGAGCTGTATAAACTACGGGAAATGGGTACGGAAGCGGAAACTCTGATACAGACCATTCTCCGTTCCTACACGGGAGTATTTACCGATTATGCTTATATCAGCGAAGACACACTGGCTATCCGCACCGGATTGACACGCCAGCAAATTTATAATATATTGGTGACACTGACCAAACGCCGTATCGTAGATTATATCCCGCACAAAAAGACACCTTATATAATATACACGCGCGAGCGGCTGGAACTACGTTACCTGCACATTCCGGCTTCTGTCTACGAAGAGCGCAAAGCCCGGTACGAAGCACGTATCAAAGCCATGGAAGAATATGTCACTTCCGAAAGCGTTTGCCGGAGCCGGATGTTGCTTCGTTATTTCGGAGAAAAAAATGAGCATAACTGCAAGCAATGCGACGTCTGTCTGAATCGTCACGAAACGGACTGCCTGCCCGAAGACTCTTTCAGAGAAATGAGAAAACAAATCCTGGAACTGCTTGCCCGGAAAAGTTTGCCCCCTGCCGGAATAGCGAATGCCATTGAAGCAGAAAGAGAAGATATCAGCCGGGTAATCCAATATTTATTGGAAGAAGGTGAGTTGAAGATGCAGGACGGAATGTTACATATATCAAAATAAGTTATTACATTTGCAGATAAACTCAAAAACAACATATCATCATGCCGAACTTTTTTAAATCTTTCTTCTCCGGAAAGTCAGAAACACCGGAAAGTGAAAAACAGAAAAACGACCGGAAAAGATTCGAGATCTTCAAATATGACGGTCTGCGTGCACAACGTATGGGACGTCCGGATTACGCAGTAAAATGTTTCACAGAGGCCCTTGCTATCGAAGAAGATTTCGAGACAATGGGTTATCTCAGCCAGCTTTATATCCAGACGGGCGAAACCGAAAAGGCCCGCGAACTGCTGGAAAAAATGGCAATCATGGAACCTCATGTGACAAACACATTCCTGACATTGGCCAATGTGTGCTTCATACAGGAGGACTACAAGAAGCTGCCAGCAAAGCGATCGCTATCGAGGAGGGAAATGCAGTGGCACACTATCTGTTAGGCAAAGCCCGTAAAGGACAGGACGACGACCTAATGACGATTGCCCACCTGACAAAAGCGATTGCCTTGAAAGATGATTTCCTCGAAGCCCGCCTGATGCGTGCGGAAGCATTGCTGAAAATGAAGCAATATAAAGAAACAATGGAAGACATTGACGCCGTACTGGCACAGAACCCGGAAGAAGAAACCGCTATCCTCCTGCGCGGCAAAGTGAAAGAAGCCAACGGACAGGAAGAAGAAGCAGAAGCCGACTACAAACTTGTAACAGAAGTGAATCCTTTCAACGAACAGGCATATCTCTACCTGGGACAACTTTTCATCAACCAGAAGAAGTTGACAGAAGCTATCAGTCTGTTCGACGAAGCAATCGAACTGAACCCCAACTTTGCAGAAGCATACAAAGAACGCGGCCGCGCCAAACTGCTGAATGGAGATAAAGACGGTTCTGTAGAAGATATGAAGAGGTCATTGGAACTGAATCCGAAAGATGAGGCCAGCCTGAACGGAGAATTCAAGAACCTCGGCCCAAAACAGGAAGCATTGCCGGGAATCTTCTGATTGGCGGAAGTCATTCAACCCGTTCCGACAGAGGGTATCCCATGTCTTTTTCATTCTTTTTTGCAGAGAAAACAAAAAAAGTATCGCTTTTTGTTTGCGTTTAGCAGAAAAGTATTACTTTTGCCCCAGAATTAGAAACCAAAGCAAAAAAACAAAGACTCGTATGAGATCATTTACTTATGCATATTACTTCTTTTTTTACTTTTACTTTAGCCAGAAAGTAGAGCGGGAGTTTGTATGTATCAAGTGACATGATGCTTAAGGACTGAATAAGAGAAATCAATCATATGAATCCCGCTCCAATATGGACGCGGGATTTTTTTATATAATACATTAGAACAATGAAAAAGATAGCAATTCAAGGAACACTCGGCTCATATCACGATATCGCCGCACACAAGTACTTCGAGGGAGAAGAAATAGAGTTAATCTGTTGTGCCAGTTTCGAAGACGTGTTTACCTCGATACGTAAAGACAGTCAGGTTATCGGAATGCTAGCCATAGAGAATACGATTGCAGGCAGCTTGCTGCACAACAACGAGTTGTTGAGACAAAGCGGTACACAAATTATCGGTGAATACAAACTGCGCATCTCGCACAGCTTCGTCTGCCTGCCCGATGAAAGTTGGGAAGACCTGACGGAAGTCAACTCCCACCCTATCGCCCTGATGCAGTGCCGTGATTTCCTGAACCAGCACCCACAACTAAAAGTAGTGGAAGGTGAAGATACGGCACGCAGCGCAGAGGCTATCAAGAACGGAAATCTGAAAGGACACGCCGCTATCTGCTCCAAGATAGCCGCCGAACGTTATGGAATGAAAGTCCTTCAAGAAGGTATCGAAACAAATAAGCATAACTTTACCCGTTTTCTAGTCGTTGCCGACCCGTGGCAAGTGGACGAACTCCGCCAGCACCGTACAAACACGATCAATAAGGCGAACATGGTATTCACACTGCCGCACTCGGAAGGCAGCTTGTCACAAGTGTTGTCTATCCTGTCGTTTTACAACATCAACCTCACTAAGATACAGTCGTTGCCGATTATCGGACGGGAATGGGAATACCAGTTTTATGTGGACGTAGCTTTCAACGACTATCTGAGATACAAACAATCGATCGCAGCAATCACTCCATTAACCAAAGAACTTAAAATATTAGGCGAATATGCAGAAGGTAAATCAAACGTATAAGATCGCTCCCGCCGACAGACTGGCAAGTGTAAGCGAATACTACTTCTCTAAGAAACTGAAAGAAGTAGCACAAATGAATGCGGAAGGAAAAGACGTGATAAGTCTGGGTATCGGAAGCCCTGATATGCCACCTTCGGAAAAGACAATCGAAACATTGTGCAATAATGCCCACGACCCGAACGGACACGGTTACCAACCGTATGTAGGTATCCCCGAACTTCGCAAAGGTTTCGCAGCATGGTATCAACGCTGGTATGGAGTCGACCTGAACCCGAACACGGAAATACAACCTTTAATCGGCTCGAAGGAAGGAATCCTCCATGTCACACTGGCTTTCGTCAATCCGGGAGAACAGGTATTGGTACCGAACCCGGGATATCCCACTTATACTTCTTTGAGCAAGATACTCGGCGCGGAAGTTATCAACTACGACCTGAAAGAGGAAGATGGCTGGATGCCCGATTTCGAAACTCTGGAGAATATGGATTTGGGCCGCGTAAAGTTGATGTGGACCAATTACCCGAATATGCCGACAGGCGCAAACGCCACTCCGGAACTGTATGAACGTCTCGTTGACTTTGCCCGCCGGAAGAATCTCGTGATTGTCAACGACAATCCGTACAGCTTTATCCTAAACGAAAAGCCAATTAGTATTCTGAGCGTGCCGGGAGCTAAAGAATGTTGTATTGAATTCAATTCCATGAGCAAAAGCCACAATATGCCGGGCTGGCGTATCGGAATGTTAGCGTCAAATCCCGAATTCGTACAATGGATATTGAAAGTGAAAAGCAACATCGACAGTGGAATGTTCCGCGCCATGCAACTGGCCGCTGCAACCGCCCTGGAAGCCGAAGCCGACTGGTACGACGGAAACAACCGAAACTACCGGAACCGCCGTCACCTTGCCGGTGAAATAATGAAAGTACTCGGTTGCACCTACGATGAGAAACAAGTCGGTATGTTTCTCTGGGGCAAGATACCCGATTCCTGCAAGGATGTGGAAGAACTGACGGAGAAAGTATTGCATGAAGCGAGAGTGTTCATCACACCGGGATTTATCTTCGGCAGCAACGGAGCAAGATATATCCGTATCTCGCTCTGCTGCAAAGACAATAAGTTAGCAGAAGCACTGGAAAGAATTAAAAGAATAAAAAACAAATAAGAATATGGAACTCGAATCAATTTTATTACCGGGCATAGAAGCCAAAAGACCAATCGTCATCGCCGGCCCATGTAGCGCAGAGACTGAAGAACAAGTAATGGATACCGCCAGACAACTGGCAGCCAAAGGACAGAAAATATTCCGTGCCGGAATCTGGAAACCACGTACCAAACCGGGAGGTTTCGAAGGAATCGGTGTAGAGGGTCTTGCCTGGTTGAAAGAAGTGAAGAAGGAAACAGGAATGTATGTTTCTACTGAAGTAGCTACTGCCAAGCACGTTTACGAATGCCTGAAAGCCGGAATCGATATTCTTTGGGTAGGCGCACGTACCACTGCCAACCCTTTCGCCGTACAGGAAATCGCCGATGCATTGAAAGGTGTTGATATCCCGGTATTGGTCAAGAATCCCGTGAATCCGGATCTTGAGCTGTGGATCGGAGCTTTGGAACGTATCAGCAATGCAGGTCTGAAACGTCTGGGTGCTATCCACCGCGGTTTCAGCAGCTACGATAAAAAGATATACCGCAACCTCCCCCAATGGCACATTCCTATCGAATTGCGTCGCCGCATTCCTAATCTGCCTATCTTCTGCGACCCGAGCCATATCGGAGGAAAGCGTGAATTGATAGCCCCGCTTTGCCAGCAGGCTATGGACCTGAACTTCGACGGTCTGATTGTGGAAAGTCACTGTAACCCGGATTGCGCATGGAGCGACGCTTCACAACAAGTGACCCCGGACGTACTCGACTACATCCTCAATTTACTGGTTATCCGCACCGAAACCCAGACTACCGAAAGCTTGTCCCAACTTCGTAAGCAAATCGATGAATGCGATGATAACATCATTCAGGAATTAGCAAAAAGAATGCGCATCGCCCGCGAAATCGGTACTTACAAGAAAGAACACGGAATCACCGTTCTCCAGGCCGGACGTTATAATGAGATTCTTGAAAAGCGCGGTGCACAAGGTGAACAATGCGGCATGGATGCAGAGTTTATGAAAAAAATATTTGAAGCAATCCATGAAGAATCCGTTCGTCAACAAATGGAAATTATTAATAAATAATCAGGTAATAAACTGAAGCTTCGTAAGCTTTCTGCATAGCTTCTCCTCCTTCGGGAAGGAGGAGTACCCGTAGGGGGAGGTGGTAGGAAAAATAATGAATATACCTTTTTAAAAGAAAAATATACCTCATCCCTACCGGTACCCTTCCCTCTGAGAGAGAAAGCCATACGGAAGGCAGTATATGCGAAACTTTAATAAATAAGAATATGAGAATATTAATCCTCGGAGCCGGCAAAATGGGCTCCTTCTTTACTGACATATTGAGCTTTCAACATGAGACGGCCGTGTTCGACGTCAACCCGCACCAACTGCGTTTCGTCTATAACACGTATCGTTTCACCACATTGGAGGAGATTAAGGAATTTGAGCCCGAACTGGTCATAAATGCCGTGACAGTAAAGTACACGTTGGACGCTTTTCGCAAAGTGCTGCCCGTACTGCCCAAAGACTGCATCATTAGTGATATTGCCTCTGTAAAAACAGGATTGAAGAAGTTCTACGAAGAAAGCGGCTTCCGATATGTATCCAGTCACCCGATGTTTGGCCCGACTTTCGCCAGCCTTAGCAACCTAAGCAGCGAAAATGCCATTATCATCAGTGAAGGAGACCACCTCGGAAAGATATTCTTCAAAGACCTGTATCAGACATTGCGACTGAACATCTTCGAATATACTTTCGATGAACACGATGAAACGGTAGCCTACTCCCTGTCTATCCCGTTCGTTTCGACTTTCGTATTCGCAGCGGTTATGAAACATCAGGAAGCACCGGGAACTACTTTCAAAAAACACATGGCCATTGCCAAAGGACTGCTCAGCGAAGACGACTACCTGCTTCAGGAAATCCTGTTCAACCCGCGCACTCCGGGCCAAGTAACCAATATCCGGACAGAGCTGAAGAACCTTCTCGAAATCATCGAGAATAAAGATGCGGAAGGCATGAAAAAGTATCTGACGAAGATCCGGGAAAAGATTAAATAATCCCCGGCCGATATAGGTAAGATTTAACGGTCCCCTGCAAAAAAGTTCTTTGCAGGGGATTTTTTTATGTGTACCTTTGTATCCGCAAAAACGGATTCACAGGAGAAAAGAAAGAATGATAGATCAAGCTACCATAGACCGGATATTGGATGCGGCACAGATTATGGATGTCGTTTCAGATTTTGTCACCCTGCGCAAGCGCGGTGTCAATTATGTTGGTTTGTGCCCGTTCCACAGTGACAAAACTCCTTCCTTTTATGTTTCACCCGCTAAAGGACTCTGCAAATGTTTCGCCTGCGGACAAGGGGGCAACGCCGTGCACTTTATCATGGCGCACGAACAGATGTCTTATCCGGAGGCACTGAGATACCTTGCCAAGAAGTATAATATCGAAATTAAAGAAAGAGAGTTGAGCGATGAAGAGAAGCTGGTGCAAAGTGAGCGCGAGAGTCTGTTCATTGTCAATAACTTCGCCCGCGACTATTTTCAGAATATACTGAAGAACCACGTAGACGGTCGCAGTATCGGTATGGCTTACTTTCGCAACCGCGGTTTCCGGGATGATATCATCGAGAAATTCCAGTTGGGATATTGTACCGAGAGCCACGATGCACTTGCCAAGGAAGCGCTACAAAAAGGATATAAGAAAGAATATCTGGTAAAAACCGGACTCTGCTACGAAACCGACGACCACCGTTTGCGGGACCGTTTCTGGGGACGTGTCATTTTCCCTGTCCACACTCTCTCCGGCAAAGTAGTTGCCTTCGGTGGACGTGTGCTTGCCAGTGCCACAAAAGGCGTAAAAGTTAAGTACGTCAACTCTCCCGAATCGGAAATCTATCATAAAAGTAACGAATTATACGGCATTTATTTTGCCAAACAGGCGATTGTGAAACAAGACCGTTGTTTTCTTGTGGAAGGATATACGGATGTCATTTCCATGCATCAGTCCGGCATAGAGAATGTGGTCGCTTCTTCAGGAACTGCTCTTACACCGGGACAAATCCGCATGATTCACCGTTTCACCAACAACATGACCGTACTTTACGACGGTGACGCAGCAGGTATCAAGGCTTCTATCCGCGGCATTGATATGCTCCTTGAAGAAGGAATGAACATCAAAGTCTGCCTTCTTCCCGACGGTGACGACCCGGACTCTTTTGCCCGCAAACATAACTCCACGGAGTTTCAAGCCTTCATTGCAGAACATGAAACTGACTTTATCCGTTTTAAAACCAACTTATTACTGGAAGATGCAGGAAAAGACCCGATCAAACGTGCAGAGCTTATCGGCAATCTGGTGCAAAGCATCTCCGTCATACCGGAAGCGATTGTACGCGACGTCTATATCAAAGAATGTGCGCAGCTGCTGCACGTAGAAGATAAATTACTGGTATCGGAAGTAGCCAAAAGACGGGAAACGCAAGCGGAGAAACGAGCTGAACAAACAGAACGTGACCGCCGTATCGCTGAAAGAACGGCTAACATGACACAAGGCGGTGCAACTGCATCTCCCTCTTCCGACAACGGCATACCTATGCCTCCTGAAGATGTCATGCTAGCTCCCGAAGTAGATGGCGACGGTAACTATCTGAACGTTCCACCTGCCCTGCAAGAAGACAATTACGCTTCTTTCATCCCACAGGAAGGTAAAGAGGGACAGGAGTTCTATAAATTTGAACGGTTGATTTTACAGGCCGTGGTCCGTTACGGAGAAAAGATTATGTGTAACCTAACAGATGAGGAAGGGAATGAAGTTCCGGTAACCGTAATTGAATATGTTATCAACGATTTAAAGGAAGACGATCTGGCTTTCCACAACCCGTTGCACCGGCAAATCCTGTCGGAGGCTGCCGCACATATACATAATGTCGGATTCGTAGCGGAACGATATTTTCTGGCACATCCCGATCCTGTCATCAGCAAATTGAGCGTAGACCTGATTAATGTCCGCTATCAACTTAGCAAATACCACTCCAAGTCCCAGAAGATTGTGACAGATGAAGAACGGCTCTACGAACTGGTTCCGATGTTGATGATTAATTTCAAATATGCTATTGTCACGGAAGAATTAAAACACATGCTTTATGCCTTGCAGGATCCGGCTCTTGCACATGACGAAGAAAAATGTAATGCGTTAATGATACGTTATAATGACTTGAGAGGGATACAAAGTATTATGGCAAAACGTTTGGGAGACAGAGTCGTATTGCGATAAATTATTTTCGTCGCCATATGTGCGGTAGCCTCCGACAGGAAGCATCTCCTTTATCAAAACCAAATACCTTTTCTCATTGATGCCGGAGCATAACTTTATCCATTTCACGGCAACTTCCCCTATAATGTTGTTCCGTGTTGGATAAGATTCATAAATTCTTCACGCGTCTTTGCCTGGTTGAAAGCCCCTGTGAAGTCAGAAGTAGTAGTAATTGAGTTTTGTTTTTCCACACCACGCATTTGCATACACATATGTTTAGCTTCCACTACCACCATTACCCCCAGCGGGTTTAATGTTTCCTGGATGCATTCCTTGATTTGCAACGTCATACGTTCCTGCACTTGCAAGCGGTGAGAAAAGATATCGACTACACGAGCAATCTTACTCAGCCCGGTGATGTAGCCGTTGGGAATATAAGCCACGTGTGCCTTTCCGTAGAACGGCAGCATGTGATGCTCGCAAAGAGAGAAGAAATCAATGTCTTTCACAATCACCATCTGACTGTATTCTTCCTGAAATTTAGCAGAACGGAGCACCTCGTGAGGGTCCATGTGATAACCTTTTGTCAAACTCAACATTGCTTTAGCCACCCGTTCCGGAGTTTTCAACAAACCTTCCCGTTCGGCGTCTTCGCCCAACAAGGTAATAATACTGTGATAATGACTTTTCAACTCCTCCAGATTTGGAGAGACAATTTCTTCTTTTTCTAACATGATACAATTATAAAGGAATATTGATCTGGTCTCTTACAATAGAAACCTCTTTGAACACACCGGTAGACTTCAACCGACGCATCATTGCGTCCGCCTCTTCAATGCTCCGGAAATCACCCACACGACAAAGCCAACGGGGCGGATTGAACGACGTATACACTGCCAGCTCCGGGAAATACACTTTTACCTGTGATGACACACGATAAGCATCATTCTTTGCTTGACGAGTATTGTTACCGGCATACGCCTGTATCCGGAAGCCGGAACCCTTCATGACTTTCTGTTCACCGGTTGCAAGACGTTCCATACCAATCATCGCTTCAATGCGGGGATCTTGGTGAATGGTCACCTTTCCTTGTCCCGGAACGTTACGTTCCAGACTTTTGACAATGCCCTGTGCCTGTACACCGACAACTGCCAATACCAACAACAAAGTAAGTAAAGCTAGTTTTCTCATTCTATAAATAATATTTAGGCACGGATTACGCGGGTTACACAGTTTTTGAAATCTCTTGGACTAAACGATACCGTGTAATCCGTGAAATCCGTGCCTGAAAGAAGTTTTAATTATGCGTTAAAAGCATCAATGATACCTTTGAAATCAGATACTTTCAGAGCAGCACCACCAATCAAACCACCATCAACGTCCGGGTTAGCGAACAGTTCTTTAGCGTTAGAAGGCTTGCAGCTACCACCGTAAAGGATAGAAGTATTGTCTGCGATTTCTTTGCCATACTTGTCAGCTACGATAGAACGGATGAAGGCATGGATTTCCTGTGCTTGTTCAGGAGAAGCAG
>ERZ825896.2476-NODE-2476-length-17544-cov-8.159643_pt1 | contig 17544 bp, 11 predicted proteins | sample MGYA00519858_ERZ825896 | MGnify/ENA primary metagenome ERZ825896 (study PRJEB31778, sample SAMEA3449214) | human gut metagenome | biome: human gut; feature: human-associated habitat; material: faeces | place: United Kingdom | collected 2010/2012 ...
TGTTGCTCAGGTACTTAAAAAGTTATATTTGTAATAGTGTTGCGGAATTAAGGATAACGACAACCAAAAACTCTTGCCTATGAAGAACTTCGCATGGATGGGGCTGGTGCTCTGCGCGCTGCTTGCCCTGAGCGGCTGCACGTCGCCGCACGAAGGGTACCGTATCGAGGAGGGGGTGCTCGTCTTCGACACGCCGCCCCGCGAGCCGGGCCAGCAGTCGGTGCTCGGTCTGGCGGTGGAGCCCATCCCCGTGGTGCGGGTGGGGTTCATCGGTCTGGGCATGCGCGGTCCGGGGGCCGTCGAGCGCTTCACCCATCTGGACAGCGTGCGGATTGTCGCCCTGTGCGACCTCTACCCCGAGCGGGTGGCCTCCGCGCAGCGGATTCTTGCGGAGCGGGGGCTCCCCGCGGCGGCCGAATACAGCGGCGAGGAGGGGTGGAAGGAGCTCTGCCGGCGCGACGACATCGACCTGGTCTACATCTGCACGCCGTGGCAGCTCCACGTCCCGATGGCGGTCTACGCCATGGAGCAGGGCAAGCATGTGGCCGTCGAGGTGCCGGCCGCCACGTCGCTCGAGGAGTGCTGGCAGCTGGTCAACACGGCCGAGAAGCGGCAGCGCCACTGCATGATGCTCGAGAACTGCGTCTATGACTTCTTCGAGCTCACGACGCTCAACATGGCGCAGCACGGGCTCTTCGGCGAGCTGCTCGAGGCCGAGGGGGCCTACATCCACAACCTCGAACCCTTCTGGGACTACTATCAGGGCAACTGGCGCCTCGAATTCAACCGCACCCACCGCGGCGACGTCTACGCCACCCACGGACTGGGGCCCGTCTGCCAGCTCTTCGACATCCATCGCGGCGACCGCATGCGCTACCTGGTGGCGATGGACACCCCCTCGGTCAACGGCCTCAAACTGGCCCGCGAAAAGACGGGTGCCGACTCGTTCGCCAACGGCGACCACACGCTGACGCTCATCAGGACCGAGCGCGGCCGTGTCATCCACCTCCAGCACAACGTCTACACGCCGCGTCCCTACAGCCGCATGTACTCCGTCACGGGGAGCGAGGGCTATGCGAGCAAGTATCCCGTCGAGGGGTACGCCTTCCGTCCGGCGCAGCTCTTCGGGGCGGGGGTTCCCGACCTTGAGAACCTGAGCGAACACGCGTTCCTGCCCGATGCGGCGCGCGAGGCGCTCATGCGGCGCTACGAGCACCCCATAGCGGCCGAAATCGCCGGGAAGGCGAAGCAGGTGGGGGGCCACGGCGGCATGGACTTCATCATGGACTACCGGCTGGTCTACTGTCTGCGCCACGGGCTTCCGCTCGACCAGGATGTCTACGATGCGGCCGAGTGGTCCTGCATCGGGGCGCTGACGGCCGCCTCGCTCGAGCGGAACAGCATGCCGGTGGCCGTGCCCGACTTCACGCGGGGCGACTGGAACAAGGTCGACGGCTACCGCCACGCCATGGCCCGCTGACCCGCCGGCCTGCCGATTGCTGCCCGCAGATGCGCCGCCTCACCGCTCTGCTGCCCCGCCGGCCGGAGTGTTTGATTTGTCCGTCGTGGCATGCCGGCCCGCAGACGTGCCGCCTCGCCGGTCCGCAGACCCGCCGGCCGGAGTGTTTGATTCGCCAGGTCGTGGCATGCCGGCCCGCCGATTGCCGGCCTGCTGATTGCTGCCCGCCGACGCGCCGCCTCACCGCACCTCTGCCCCGCCGCCCGGGGGCGGGCTGAGCCTGCAGAAGTGGGGGCGGAGAAGTGTTCGTTTTGTCTCTTCCCGGAGGCTGCCGCAGGGCGGTTGCGGAGCCTTGGAGGGCGGAGGTTCGGTTTTTGGGCGAAATCGTTCGCCCGTTGTGTTTGATAATTAGATTTTTTTGGGATTATTTCCTACCTTTGCGGCTTCGTCGTCGCGCCGGCTCTGCGCAGCCCCCTCCGCACGGCATCGGAACGGGGTGCCGGAGAGCCTCCGGCCGCCTTCCCGGCCGTCCGGTAAAAGGCTCCGTACGGTTGTCGTGTTGAGGCGCCTGAAGAAGGCCTGGACGCAGGGGTGGAAGGACTCCGCCCGGCCGCCGGAGAAAGACCTCGGAGGCAGGGGTAGAAGAACTCCGCCCGGCCGCCCGGTTGGTGCGCAGGTGTGGAATTTTTCCACGGAGGTGTGGCGCGCTCCCCACCCTCGGGGTGTCGCCCGGATGCGGCCCAGAAGGCTGCCCGAGAGCGCCTTGCGGCGGATGCGGCCCGGCCGGCATGGATTTTGGACCTTAAGGAACACTTGTTTTTTTAGAAGAAACTGAAGTCTCATCTATTTGTTATGAATCTCGAACGGATTTTCGAACGAATCAAGTCGGGCGTCGTACGCTGGACCCCCGATTTCGTAAAGCGGGCGTTTGCCCGGATTCCCCGCGTGCAGATACATCTGAGCCGCCGGCAGCAGATTGCGGGCGGCGTGCTCCTGCTGCTGGTGGCGGGCGGCCTGCTCTGGCTCTGGCTGCGGCCGCGCCCCGAAATCGTGGTGCTGCCCGTGGTGGAGGTCGAGCCCGTCACGACCCAGGATGTCAACATCTACGGCGAATACGTGGGCCGCATCCGCGCCCAGCAGTTCGTCGAAATCCGCGCCCGCGTCGAGGGCTACCTCGAAAAGATGCTCTTCGCCGAGGGTACCTACCATCCAGAAGGGGCAGACGCTCTTCGTCATCGACCCCCGCCTCTACCGCGCCCGCGCCAACAAGGCGGCCGCCCAGCTCAACAAGGCCCGCGCGCTGGAGACCAAGGCCAAGCGCGACCTGGACCGCATCCGCCCCCTCTACGAGCAGAATGCCGCCAGCCAGCTCGACCTGGACAATGCGGTGGCCACCTACGAGAGCGCCGCGGCCGACGTGGTGGTCTGCGAGGCCGACCTCACGCAGGCCGAGATGACGCTCGGCTACACCACCGTGCAGTCGCCCATCGCGGGCTACATCTCCGAACGCCACGTCGACATCGGTACGCTGGTCGGCCCCGGAGGACAGTCGCTGCTGGCCACCGTGGTCAAGAGCGACACCGTGCGCGTCGACTTCAGCATGACGGCCCTCGACTACCTGCGCAGCAAGGAGCGCAACGTCAACCTGGGCCAGAAGGATACCGCCCGCAAGTGGAACCCCTACATCACGGTGACGCTGGCCGACGGCTCGCAGTACCCCTACCGCGGTCTGGTCGACTTCGCCGACCCGCAGGTCGACCCCCAGACGGGTACCTTCTCCGTGCGCGCCGAGATGGCCAACCCCGACCACATCCTGCTGCCGGGCCAGTTCACCACCGTCAAGCTGCTGCTCGACGTGCGTGAGGACGCCGTGGTGGTCCCCACCAAGGCGGTGGTCATCGAGAAGGGCGGCGCCTACATCTTCGTGGTGCGCCCCGACAGCGTGGTCGAGAAGCGCTTCATCGAGACGGGCCCCGAAATCGGCAACAACATCGTCGTCGAGCGCGGTCTGGCCCCCCGCGAGAACATCGTCATCGAGGGCTATCACAAACTTTCGCACGGCATGCGCGTAGAGCCCGTGGCGGCCGGTTCGCGCACCGGAACGCGCGACGAGGAGGCGGAGCCGGAACAGTAAGAGGAGGAACACGAGCCTATGAAAAGCGACTTCTTTATCGACAGGCCCGTCTTCTCGACGGTGCTCTCCATCATCATCGTAATCGTCGGCTGCATCGGCCTTGCGCTGCTGCCCGTCGACCAGTACCCGCAGATTGTCCCGCCCGTGGTGAAGATTTCGGCCTCCTATCCGGGAGCCGACGCCCAGACCGTATCGCAGGCCGTGGCCACCCCCATCGAGCAGGAGCTCAACGGTACGCCCGGCATGATATACATGGAGTCGTCGAGCTCCAACTCGGGCGGCTTCTCGGTGACGGTGACCTTCGACATCTCGACCAACCCCGACCTGGCGGCCGTCGACATCCAGAACCGCATCAAGGAGGCCGAGTCGCGCCTGCCGGCCGAGGTGGTGCAGAACGGCATCTCGGTCGAGAAGCAGGCCTCGAGCAAGCTGATGACCATCACGCTGCTCTCGAACGACCCGAAATTCGACGAAATCTACCTCTCGAACTACGCGACGCTCAACGTGCTGGACATGCTGCGCCGCATCCCGGGCGTGGGCCGCGTGTCGAACGTCGGCAGCCGCTACTATGCCATGCAGATTTGGGTGCAGCCCGACCGCCTGGCCGCCCTCGGCATCACGGTCAAGGACCTGCAGAACGCCCTCAAGGACCAGAACCGCGAGTCGGCCGCCGGCGTGCTGGGTCAGGCCCCCATGTCGGGACTCGACGTGACGACCCCCATCACGGCGCAGGGACGCCTCTCGTCGGTGAGCCAGTTCGAGGACATCGTCGTGCGGGCCAACCCCGACGGCTCCATCATCCGCCTGCGCGACGTGGCGCGCATCTCGCTCGAGGCGCAGTCCTATTCGACCGAGAGCGGCATCAACAGCGACAACGCCGCCGTGCTGGACATCTACATGCTGCCGGGCGCCAACGCCATGGAGGTGGCCGAGTCGGTGCGCGCGGCGATGGATGAAATCAGCCGCAACTTCCCCGAAGGCATCTCCTACGAGATACCGTTCGACATGACCACCTACATCGCCGAGTCGATTCACCACGTCTACCGCACGCTCTTCGAGGCGCTGCTGCTGGTGATTCTGGTGGTCTTCCTCTCGCTGCAGAGCTGGCGCGCGACGCTCATCCCCATCGTGGCGGTCCCCATCTCGCTCATCGGTACCTTCGGCGTGATGCTCATCTTCGGCTTCTCGCTCAACATGCAGACGCTGCTGGGTCTGATTCTGGCCATCGGTATCGTCGTCGACGACGCGATTGTGGTGGTCGAGAACGTCGACCGCATCATGAACGAGGAGCACCTCTCGCCCTACGAGGCGACCAAGAAGGCGATGAGCGGCATCGGCGGCGCACTGGTGGCCATGTCGCTCGTGCTGTGCGCCGTCTTCGTCCCCGTGAGCTTCCTCTCGGGCATCACCGGACAGCTCTACCGCCAGTTCACCATCACGATTGCCGTTTCGGTCATCATCTCGACCGTCGTGGCGCTGACGCTCAGCCCCGTGATGTGTTCGCTCTTCCTGCGTCCCGAAGGCGAGGGCCGCAAGCCCCGCATCTTCCGCCTCATCAACCTCGGCCTGGCCCGCGGCAACAACCTCTACAGCCGGATGATTGGCCGCTCGCTGACCCGTTCGCGGCGGATGTTCGCCGCCTTCGGCATCGTGCTCGTCGGCATCTGGCTGATGAACCGGCTGGTGCCCCAGAGCTTCATGCCCCAGGAGGACCAGGGATACTTCACCGTCGAGCTGGAGCTGCCCGAGTCGGCAACCATCGAGCGTACGCGCGAGGTGACCGACCGCGCGATGAGCTACCTGATGAAGAACCCCGACGTGCGCTACGTGCTCAACGTCACCGGTTCGAGCCCCCGCGTGGGTACGAGCCAGGCGCGCAGCCAGCTGACGGTGATTCTCAAGGAGTGGAACGAGCGCGAGACGGAGGACGTGAGCGAGGTGATGGAGCGCGTGCGCGAGGAGTTTGAGCGCTACCCCGAATGCAAGGTCTACCTCTCGCGGCCGCCGGTGATTCCGGGTCTCGGCACCTCGGGCGGCTTCGAGATGGTGCTCGAGGCGCGCTCCGATGCCGGCTACGCCGACCTGCAGCGGGCCGTCGACACGCTGATGCACTACGCCGAGCGGCGCCCCGAACTGACGGGCCTCGCCTCGTCGATGCAGAACGACATCCCGCAGCTCTACTTCGACGTCGACCGCGACAAGGCGCAGATGCTCGGCGTGCCGATGTCGGACATCTTCTCGACGATGAAGGCCTTCACGGGCTCGATTTACGTCAACGACTTCAACATGTTCAACCGCATCTACCGCGTCTACATCCAGGCCGAGGCGCCCTACCGTGCGCAGCGCGACAACCTGAACCTCTTCTTCGTGCGGGCCTCGGGGGGTGAGATGGTGCCCGTCACGGCGCTCGGCACGACCCACTACACGACGGGTGCCGGCACCATCAAGCGCTTCAACATGTTCACCTCGGCGGTCATCACGGGCGAGGCGGCCCACGGCTACAGTTCGGGCCAGGCGATGGACGTGCTGCAGCGCATCGTGCGCGAGCATTTGCCGGCGAACATCGGCGTCGAGTGGAGCGGCCTCTCCTACCAGGAGAAGCACGAGGGCGGACAGACCGGCACGGTGCTGGCGCTGGCCTTCCTCTTCGTCTTCCTCTTCCTGGCGGCGCAGTACGAGAGCTGGTCGGTGCCCGTGGCGGTGATTCTCTCGCTGCCGGTGGCCGGTATCGGCGCCTACCTGGGCATCTGGCTCTGCGGGCTGGAGAACAACATCTACTTCCAGATTGGTCTGGTGATGCTCGTGGGTCTGGTGGCCAAGAACGCCATCCTGATTGTCGAGTTCGCCAAGGAGGAGGTCGAGAAGGGCCGCGACGTGGTCTCGGCGGCGCTCACCGCCGCGCGGCTGCGCTTCCGCCCCATTGTGATGACCTCGCTGGCCTTCATCCTGGGTCTGCTGCCGCTGGTCTTCGCCTCGGGTCCCGGTTCGGCAAGCCGTCAGGGCATCGGTACGGGTGTCTTCTTCGGCATGCTGGTGGCCATCTCGGTGGGCATCGTCTACGTACCCTTCTTCTTCGTCTGGATATACCGGTTAAAAGCCAAGCTGAAAAAATGAAACATCGTACGATACTTGCTCTGCTTCTGCTTCTGACGGCCCTCGCCGCCACCTCCTGCTCGGCGGTGCGCGAATGCCGGAGCCCCGAGCTGAACCTCCCCTCGACCCTTGCCGAGGGGGATGCCGACTCGCTCACGGTGGCCGACCTGGCCTGGTGGGAGTTCTACGGCGACCCGGCCCTGCGCCGCATCATCGAACGGACGCTCGAGAACAACAAGGACATGCTGGCCGCCGCGGCCCGTGTCGAGGAGTACCGCCAGCTCTACCGCGTGAAGAAGGCCGAGCGGCTGCCCTCGTTCAGTGCCCCGGTCTATGCCAACCGCGAGACGAACGACTACTACGGCAAGAACTTCATCAACGACCCCGAAATCGGCGTGAAGGCCTCGGTGAGCTGGGAGCTCGACATGTGGGGCAACCTGCGCTGGGCCAAGCGCAAGGGGGGTGCCGAATACATGGCCACGGTCGAGGACGAGCGTGCGATGCGCATGACGCTGGTGGCCGAGGTGGCCACGGCCTACTTCAATCTGGTGGCGCTCGACAACGAGCTGACCATCGTGCGGCAGACGCTCAAGACCCGCAGCGAGGGGGTCAAGCAGGCGCGGCTGCGCTTCGAGGGGGGGCTGACCTCCGAGACGGTCTTCCAGCAGGCCAAGGTGGAGTACGCCTCGACGGCGGCGCTCATCCCCGACCTGGAGCGGCGCATCGAAATCACAGAGAACAGCATCTCGCTGCTCATGGGCGAATACCCCGACTGGGAGGTGGTGCGCAGCGGCATGGATACCGAGGTGATGCTCTCCGACACGGTCCCCGTGGGGCTCCCCTCCGAGCTGCTCCAGCGGCGTCCCGACGTGCGTTCGTCGGAGCAGCGGCTGCGTGCGTCGATGGCGGCCGTGGGCGTGGCCTACGCCGACCGCTTCCCGCGGCTGATGCTGACCCTCACGGGCGGCGTTGAGGACGGAAACTTCAACCACCTCTTCGAGGCGCCCTTCACCTACATGGCCGGGACGCTCTCGGCACCGCTCTTCGCCTTCGGGCGCAAGAAGGCGCGCTACCGCGCCGCCGTGGCGGCCTACGACCAGGCGCGGCTGGGCTACGAGCAGAAGGTGCTCGAGGTCTTCAAGGAGGTCAACGACGCCGTGGTGACCTACCGCAGCGTCCGCAGTTCGGCGACGCTGAAGGCCAACCTGCGCGATGCGGCCCGCAAGTATGTCGACCTGGCGCAGCTGCAGTACCGGGCCGGCAGCATCAACTACCTTGACGTGCTCGACGCCCAGCGGCGTTATTTCGACGCCCAGATTGGCGTGAGCAACGCCGTGCGCGACGAGCATCTGGCACTGGTGAATCTCTACAAGGCGCTCGGTGGCGGCTGGACCACTCCGGAGGAGCAGTCGGCCGGTGAGCCGGAGGGCGCGGCCGACGGGAAGAAGCCCTCGGAGACCCCCTCGGAGAAGAGCTCCGGGCGGCAGTCGGAGCGGTAGTGACGCGCTGCGGCGCAGGAGGAAAGAAGCGGGAGCTTCGGACAATGTTCCGAAGCTCCCGCTTCTCTCCCGCTTCTTTTTGCAGCCTTGCTGCCGGTCCGGATGGTCGCGGCCGACGTCCGGGGCTCAGTGCAGCTCCGGGGATTGCTTGCTCCTCTGCTCCGGCACCTGCTCGCTTCTTTGCTATCGCCCGGCGACCGGTCCTCCCCGCTCCATTCCCGGGGCGGGGCGCTCTCTTCCCGGCCGGCACTCCTTCGAGGCCCTTTCGCTATCGGCCGGCCCGGTTCTTCTCCGCCCCTTTTCACGGGGCGGGGCGCTCTCTTCCCGGCCGGTACTCCTTCGAGGCCCTTTCGCTATCGGCCGGCCCGGTTCTTCTCCGCACCTTTTCACGGGGCGGGGTGCTCCCTTCCCGGCCGGCACTCCTTCGAGGCCCTTTTGTTGCCGTCCGATGCCCTTTTTTACTCCTTCCCGGGGCGCTCCCTTTCCGGCCTGCCGGTGCTCCTTCCGGCCTGCCGGTGCTCCTTCGGGCCTGCCGGTGCCCCTTCGGGCCCCCGTCGCTACCGCGCGGCGGCAAACTCCTTGAGCAGGGCAATCTCCTCGGGCCAGCGCTCCTCGTCGGGGGTCTCGAGGATGAGCGGAATGCCGTCGAAGCGGGCATCCGAGGCGATGTAGCGGAAGCAGGTGATGCCGAGCGTCCCCTCGCCCAGCGGCGAGTGGCGGTCGACGCGGCTCTCCAGCGGCTTCATCGCGTCGTTCAGATGCATCCCCTTCAGATAGCGGAACCCCACCACGCGCTCCAGCTCGGCGAAGGTGCGCTCACACGCCTCCTCTGTCCGCAGGTCGTACCCTGCGGCAAAGGCGTGGCAGGTGTCGATGCAGACCCCCACGCGCGACTTGTCCTCGACGCGGTCGATGATGTAGGCCAGATGCTCGAAGCGGTAGCCCAGGTTGGAACCCTGCCCCGCCGTGTTCTCGATGACGGCCGTCACGCCGTGCGTGCGGTCGAGCGCCATGTTGATGGACTCGGCAATCAGGTCGAGGCTCTGCTCCTCGGTCACCTTGCGCAGGTGGCTCCCGGGGTGGAAGTTCAGCCGGTCGAGCCCCAGCTGCTCGCAGCGGCGCATCTCGTCGAAGAAGGCCTCGCGCGACTTCTCGAGCCCCTCGCGCTCGGGATGGCCCAGATTGATGAGGTAGGAGTCGTGGGGCAGAATCTGCGCCGGGGTGTAGCCCAGTTCGGCGCAGGCAGCGCGGAACGAGGCTATTTCTGCCTCGGTGAGGGGCTTGGCCATCCACTGGCGCTGGTTTTTGGTGAAGAGTGCAAAGGCCGTGGCGCCGATGCGGTGCGCGTTGCGGGGGGCATTCTCCAGCCCGCCCGAGGCGCTGACGTGTGCTCCGATGTATTTCATGGTTGCGTTTTTGCGGTGTTTGGTTGACGATTAACAGCCGTAAAGTTAATGTATTTGCAAATAAATTCCTAAATTTGCAAGGTATTGTTTCAGTCAACTGCTTCATTATGAAATACATTGCTCCGTTGTTGCTGCTCGCGGCCCTCGGCCTGGCCCTTCCGGCCGCCGCCCAGATATCGATTGACGAGGTGAATGCCGAAGAGGAGGAGGTGACCTTCCGCGACGAGCTCAAGCCCACGTCGGTCGACCTGACTTACTTCAACCGGGCACGCTACCGCGCCGAGCGGGCCGCCATCCGCAAGGAGCGCAACTACCTCGAAATAGGCTCGAGCCTCCAGGGTACGCTCTCCTCCTACAACGACCCGTGGATTGCCGTCTCGGGCGGTGACAACTCCATCGCGCTGATGGCGTCGCTCTACCTGCGCCACACCTTCACGAAGAACCTCTTCTCCATCACGACGACCGTCGACGCCATGTTCGGCTACAACCGGATGAAGGTCGAGACGACCGACGCCGAGGGCAATACGACCAGCAACGGCGTCTGGTACAAGAACCAGGACGAGTTCGCCATTTCGGTGGCCCCCTCGTTCAAGATGTCGAAGAACTGGTCCTACGGTTCGATTTTCAAGTTCCGCAGCCAGTTCGCCAACGGCTACATCTCGCGTACGCAGCAGACGTCGGATTATCGCAAGAGCACCTTCATGGCGCCGGGCTATCTTGACATCTCGTTCGGTATCACTTACAAGAGTCCTCAGCCTAAGTTCCCGATTTCGATTAACATCTCGCCTTTTGCCCTAAGTGCCGTCTTCGTAGAGAGCGCTATTGTGCGCCATAACAAGTGGGACGATAAGGAGGGCTGGGAGGCCTACGGTCTGGCTGACCCCGACCGCACGTCGAAGTACGAGGGCGGCTCCTCCATCCAGCTCGATTTCGACCGCTCGTTCGGCAAGAACGGCTTCCTGCGCTACCGCACGACGCTCTTCTCCTTCTACGGTTGGATATCCGACATCGGCGTGAAGAACAAAATCAGCGACTACTCGTCGTGGAAGAGGGCCTACGACGCCTGGAACGGCATGGAGAACAAGGACCCCAAGCAGAAACCCGTGCTGCCCATCCATCCGACGGTGCGCTGGGAAAATACGATTGAAATCAAGGCAACAAAATTCATCGCCACAACGTTGACATTCCAGCTCTACTACAACCGGGCGCAGAACGTCGACGTGCAGACGCAGACGCTGCTGAGTGTCGGTCTGAGCTATACGTTCAAGAACAAGTAACAAGTAATACCAAAACCGCAGTTCCGGCCCCGAGGGCCGGAGTCCGCTCCCGACGGTGCGACCGTGCGGGGGCGGCTTTGCATCTGAGAACTATGTACAAGAATTCGAAACGCACCGTGATTTTCCCGCTGCTGCTGGCCGCGGGGGTGGTGCTCGGGCTGCTCATGGGTCAGTTCATGGGGCGCAACAGCGTCGAAGCCCGCATCAAGGGGGTGCTGAGCCACATGGCCTTCCCCAACAACAAGCTCACCTATACGCTCTCGCTCATCGATAACCAGTACGTCGACTCCATCTCGATGGATTCGCTTGCCGAGCATGTCATCCCGCTGCTCGTGCGCGAACTGGACCCCCATTCGGTCTACATCCCCGCCTCGGAGATGCAGGCGCTCAACGAGCCCCTCGAGGGTGAGTTCGACGGCATCGGCGTGGTCTTCAACATGGCCACCGATACGGTCATCGTGCTCAACGTCATCCCCCACGGTCCGAGCGACAAGGCGGGGGTGCGGGCGGGGGACCGCATCCTCGAAATCGGCGACTCGCTCGTGGCCGGACGCGGCATTCCGCAGCAGGAGGTGATCAAGATGCTGCGCGGTCCGCGCGGCACGAAGGTCCGTCTGGGGCTGGGCCGGCAGGGGATTCCCGACCTGGTTCCGGTCGAGGTGGTGCGTGACGTGATACCCATCCGAAGCGTCGAGTCGGCCTTCCGCATCGCCGACGGCATCGGCTACATCCGCCTGGGGCAGTTCGCCCGGACGACCCACGAGGAGCTGGCGCGGGCGCTCGACACGCTGCGCGGCGAGGGGGTCCGCAAGCTGATTTTCGACCTGCGCGGCAATTCGGGCGGCTTCCTCGACCAGGCGATTCTGGTGGCCAACGAGTTTCTCCACAAGGGGCAGCTGATTGTCTACACGGAGGACCGCCACCACGAGCAGCTGCGCCAGTATGCCGACGGCACGGGGCGCGCCCAGGATATGGAGGTGGCGCTGCTCATCGACGAGGGGAGCGCCTCGTCGAGCGAGATTCTGGCCGGCGCGCTGCAGGACAACGACCGGGCCACCATCCTCGGCCGCCGCTCCTTCGGCAAGGGGCTCGTCCAGCGGCAGATACCCTACAGCGACGGCTCGGCGCTGCGGCTCACCACGGCCCGCTACTACACGCCGACGGGCCGCTCCATCCAGAAGCCCTACACCATCGGCGACGACGAGGATTACGAGGCCGACCTGTGGCACCGCTACGAGAACAACGAGTTCTTCACGGCCGACAGCATCCACTTCGCCGACTCGCTCAAGCGCATCACGCCGGGCGGCAAGGTGGTCTACGGCGGGGGCGGCATCATGCCCGACATCTTCATCCCGGCCGATACGACCGACGTGACCCCCTACTACGTCGAGGTGGCCGGGCGCAACATCCTCTACCGCTATACGATTGAGTATGCCGACCGCCACCGCGACGCGCTTAACGCCGTGCGGAGCGTCGACGGGCTCAAGGCGCTGCTCGACTCGGACCGCAACCTGGTCGAGGATTTCGTCCGCTACGCCGCCCGCAAGGGGGTTGCCCCGCGGCGCGGCGACATCGCCCGCTCGCGAAGGCTCATCGAGGCGCAGCTACGTGCCTACATCGGCCGCAATACGGCGCTCGAGGATGACGGCTTCTATGCCAACATCTATCCGGTCGACAACGTGATTACGGCGGCCATCAAGGTGCTCCGCGATTCGACGCAGCAGACGGCGGCAGCTTCTGCTGCTGCCCCGACGGCTGTTCCGACGACATCGGAGGGCTCGGCCGAATCGGCTGCTGCCTCGGGCAGGCAGTGAGCTGCACGGCCGTTTCGGGCAAACGGTAAGCCTTAGCTGCGGCCGGTGACGGTGCGGCTCCGGAATACGGCGCGCGGCGTCGGTTAGGCGCGGCTCCGGAACGCGCCGTGGCGTCGGGTAAGCGTCGCGGCTCCGGAACGCGTTGCGGATGCGTAAAGGCGGCGCAGATACAAAAAAAGAGCGGCGGCATCGCTCCCTTGAAGGGAAGGATGCCGCCGCTTCTTTTTATCGCCTTATCGTCGGGTTCCGGCGGGGCCGTGAACCTTGCAGCGCCGGTTTAGAAGAACTTCACCTGCTTGCCCTCGATGGCCGTGAGCAGGTTGTTGGCGGCCGAAGAGGCTCCGATGCGGAAGAGCTCGGTCGTGAGCCACTCCTTGCCCAGAATCTCCTCGACAATCGTGTAGTAGAGCACCGCCTCCTCGGGGGTGCGGACACCGCCGGCAGCCTTGAAGCCCACCTTGCGACCCGTGCGGGCGTAGTAGTCGCGAATCGCCTCGCACATCACCACGGCAGCCTCGGGCGTGGCCGCCACGTCAATCTTGCCCGTCGAGGTCTTCACGAAGTCGGCACCGGCGAACATCGAGAGCAGCGAGGCCTTGCGAATCAGCTCCGGCGTCTTGAGCGCCCCCGACTCGATGATGACCTTCAGCACGATGTCGTCGTCCATCTCCTTGCGGATGACCTCCACCTCGTTGGCCGCCTCGTCGTATTCGCCCGTGAGCATGCGGCCCACGTTGAGCACGATGTCTATCTCGTCGGCGCCGTTCTCGATGGCCATGGCCACCTCGAGTGCCTTTACCTCCAGATAGGTCTGCGAGGCGGGGAATCCGCCGGCCACGCTGGTGATGCGCATCGGCGTGCCGTCAACGGCCACCCCGACCGTCTCGACGAACGAGGGGTAGATGCAGATCGAGGCGACGTTGGGGATGTGGGGGAATGCCTTGTAGAACTCCACGGCCTTGCGGGCAAGCTCCGTCACGGAGGTCACCGAGTCGTTGCACGAGAGGGTGGTGAGGTCGATGGCCGAGTAGCAGAACTTGTAGACGTCGGTCGTGGCGTTGCGGGCTGCGAGGCCCTTGATGCGGGCGACCTCTTCGGCAACCTGAGCCTCGCTCGGTGCCGGGGCATATTCGTTGAGGTGATTGGCGTATTCCATAGGTACAGTCGCTAATTTTTACAAAAATAGGAAAATAAATCGAGACGTCGGGCACATTGCGGGTGAATATTTTCGTCCGCGGCGCTCTTTTCCCTCATTGGACCCGGAAGCGGTCCGGAGGGGTTGTTGCGAGCGTGTCGGTTGGGGTGCCTTGGACCGGACGAGTTGGCCCGAGCGGGTTGGTCCGGACGGGTTGTCGCGAGCGTGTCGGTTGGGGGTGTCTTGGGCCGAACGAGCCGACCCGAATGGGTTGGTCCGGACGGGCTGTAGCGAGGGTGTAGGTTCGGATGCCCTGGACCGGACGAGCCGGCCCGAATGGGTTGGTCCGGACGGGTTGTCGCGAGCGTGTCGGTTGGGATGCCTTGGGCCGTCCGAGCCGACCCGAATGGGTTGGTCCGTGCACGGTTTGGATTCGTTCATTTTGGTTCGAGACGGCCGTTCCCTGCCCGCTTTTCCCTGCGCTCCGGGCCGCTGCCTTCCGTGCTTTGTTCCGCTGTCTCCTATGCCTCGCCCGCACCTCCTTGCACCCGGGCGTTGCCTTCCTGTGCTTCGGACTGCTGCCTTCCGTGCTTTGTTCCGCTGTCTCCTATGCCTCGCCCGCACCTCCTTGTACCCGGGCGTTGCCTTCCTGTGCTTCGGACTGCTGCCTTCCGTGCTTTGTTTCGCTGTCTCCTATGCCTCGCCCGTTCCTCCTTGCACCCAGGTCGTTGCCTCCTGTAGCCCACGGCCCGCTTCTCTCAGTCCACGCCCCGCTCTTTCCTGCCCTTCGGCCCGCTCTTTCCTGCCCTTCGGCCTGCACTCTCTTACACCCTCCTGCACTCTACACCCTCCTGCACCCTCCTGCTCCTTTGCCCACGCTTTTCTGCGCTTCGGCCCGCTTCCTCTTGCTCTCCTCACTCTGCCCGCGCTCCTCCCCGTGCAAAAGAAAACCCCCGAAGGCCTGGCCTTCGGGGGTTTTCGGTTATTGTCGGTCGCGAATTACTTCGCAAGGGCCTTCAGGTTGACATCCTTGGCTGCCTTGTCGGCCAGCTTCGGGTTCTTCGAGATGGCGCTCTTGAGCTGTGCCTCGGCTGCGGTGAGGTCACCCTCCTTGACAGCGATGACGGCACGCAGGTAGTCTGCCTCGGCCGAGTTGTCCTTGGCAATCGACTTCTTGGCACCTGCCAGGTCGTTGTTCATCACCTGAGCGATGGCAGCGTTGTAGCCCTCAAGACCGTTGGCAGCGCTCTTGTAGTCGCCCTGAGCGGCGGCCAGAGCAGCCTTCGACTGTGCGTCGGCAGCCTGAGCGTACTTCTTGGCCTCGGCCGTGTTGCCGTTCGACAGGTTGGCCAGCACGAGGTTCTTGTTCAGCTCGGGAGTGGTGTTGCCCAGCTCGGCAGCCTTCTCGAACGACTTCAGAGCGGCAGCCTTCTCACCGGCTTTCTCCTGAGCGATACCCAGGTTGTTGTAGGCGCGGGCGTCGTTGTAGGTCTTGGCGGTGTACTCCAGAACGGCAATCTGTACGTTTACATCGTCGGTCAGCGACTCGGCGGCGTAGAGCAGCTCCTCGTTGGTGAGCTGGTCGTACTGCTTGTTGTTGACGAAGGCCATAATCTCGGCATCGGTCTTGCCCTGGATGTCCGACGTGTTGATAATCTGCGAGCGGCGCAGCTCGGGCAGAACCTCGGTCTTCAGCTCGTTGAATACCGACGAGAGGTTCTTAATCTGAGCCTCACGCTCGGCGGGCGAGTTGTACATCTTCAGCACCTGGAGAATGAGGTCCTTGTCCTTGATGTCCGACTTCTCGACCAGCTCCTTGAAGCCGTCCCAGTCCTCACCGTAGGCAGCGGCGTCCACATCCAGACCCGAGTCCTTCAGCAGCTTGGCCACAACCTTCTTACCCGACTCGCTGCGGGCCTGCGAGAGCTTGTCGTTGAACTTCACCGGACCATCGGGCGAAGCATAACCCTTGACGGCGATGCTCTGCGAGATGCGGTCGTTGCCCAGCTGCTCGTCCACGTTGGCCTTGAATGCCTCCAGGTCGGCCTTCTCCTCGTTCTTCTTCGTTACCTTCGACGAGTTGATGGCGTAGAGCAGGTCGGTCTTGTCGACAACGGTGGTCACCTTCTTGTAGTTGTTGGCCATCGGAGCCATCAGGTCCGAGTACTTGAGGTCCTGCTGCAGGGTGTTGACACCGTAGGCAACCGTCAGACCGAACTCCTTGGCAAGAGCGGCCTTGGCAGCCTCGTCGTCACCGGCCAGCACGGCAGCCTGCTCCTTGGTGGGCAGCGCGCCGTTGTTCAGGTTCACGAGCGTGAACTCCTTGCACTTGCCCTTCGGGCACTTAATCTCGGCACGCAGCTGGAGCATGCTCTGGGCCATGCGTGCGTCGTAGGGGAACTCCACGTGCAGCGTGTAGTTGCCGCCGTTGTTCTTGTCAACGACCGTGTAGTTGTCGTCAACCTTCGAACCCTGGAAGTATTTGGTCGTACCGGCAACCTCGCCGCCCTCGAATACGAGTACGGGCGTTACCTTCAGCACGGCTTTGGCGTTGAAGTACTCTACGGGGAAAGTAACCGTGACGTCGGCGGCAACGACGCCGTTGTTGAGGGCCAGAATCTCGGGTGCGCAGGTCACGTTGACCTCGTCCTGATGCTTGGCCATCTTCTTGAAGCAGTTACAGCTCGAGAACGCCAGCGAGGCGGCTACGAGCACAACGCTCAACTTAAAAAGATTTTTCATAGCGAACTAAAGATTAATGTTTAATGTTTTTTCGTCCTTGCTTGCCGGTCGTTTCCGGCCGGAGGATGAACCGTTTGGCTCTTCTTCGTCCGGGAACAACGCAAATATAGAAAACTCCCGCTAAATGTGCAACATTTCGAAGAAATTTTCACCGAATGCCGCTACGCCCTGCCGGGCCTCCGGAGAGGCCCCGCAGAGTGTTTTGCGGGGGTCGGGGCTCAATCTTACTTCTCCTCGGGACGGCGCTCGCGGTGGCCGCGGCGCTCGCCGCGCTCCTCGCGCGGGCGGCGTTCACGCTCGACCCAGCCCTCGGGCTTGGGAAGCAGCGCCTTGCGCGAGAGCTTCAGCTTGCCCGTCTTGGGGTCGACGCCGATGAGCTTCACGTCGATTTCGTCGCCCTCCTTCAGGCCCGTCTCCTCCATCGTCTCGAAGCGCTTGTAGTCGATTTCCGAGATGTGGAGCAGCGCATCCTTGCCCGGCATAATCTCGACGAAGGCGCCGAAGGCGACAATCGAGCGAATCTTGCCGTGGTAGGTCTCGCCCACCTCCGGAACGGCCACGATGGCCTTGATGCGGGACAGAGCGCCGTCGAGCGCGGCCTTGTCCTGGCCGAAGATGTCGACAATGCCCTTGTTCTCGACCTCGGTGATGGTGATGGTCGTGCCGGTGGTCTTCTGGATGTCCTGGATGACCTTGCCGCCGGGGCCGATAACGGCACCAATCATATCCTGCGGGATGGTAATCTGGACGATGCGCGGTACGAAGGGACGGTACTCGGCGCGCGGCTCGGCGATGCACTCCGTCAGCTTGTCGAGGATGTACATGCGGCCTACGCGGGCCTGCTCGAGCGCCTTGGCCAGCACCTCGTACGAGAGGCCGTCAACCTTGATATCCATCTGCGTGGCGGTGATGCCGTCGCGCGTACCCGTTACCTTGAAGTCCATGTCGCCCAGGTGGTCCTCATCGCCCAGGATGTCCGACAGCA
>ERZ825896.2478-NODE-2478-length-17540-cov-4.333028_pt1 | contig 17540 bp, 16 predicted proteins | sample MGYA00519858_ERZ825896 | MGnify/ENA primary metagenome ERZ825896 (study PRJEB31778, sample SAMEA3449214) | human gut metagenome | biome: human gut; feature: human-associated habitat; material: faeces | place: United Kingdom | collected 2010/2012 ...
AGAAGAAGAACAAACCTTAAGTGAACTATGGGGAACAATGAAAATAGAATCTATAGCCGAAAGTATGAAAAGAACAGTGTTTTCTCTAAAAGTAAAAGCTGTAAGAATGGGCTTAGGTTCAATGGTAAAAAACAATGCTGAATTAATAACTATATCAGACATGGTTGAACTTTTAAATGTTAGTCGTGGCAGGATAACGACAACATGGGTAAATTTAGGCTTAAAACTAAAAAAGAAAAGGTTAACCGATAACGCCAGTTATTATTATGTTATTTGGGAAGATTTAATTAAATTTTTAAAAGACAATCAAAATGAATGGGATTCAAGAAATATTGAAATGTATATGTTAGGTTCCGAATCAGGGTGGTTAGCTGAGAAAAGAAAACGAGATGCCCTTGAAAATCCTTTATGGTATCGTAAATGGAATGACGAAGAAATAGCTAAAGCCGAATATTTACTTCTATTAGGAAAAAATTATTCAGAAATCGCTGAAATTTTAAATCGAACAGAAGGCGCTGTTGCTGAAACTTTAAGAGACAATGGACACAGCTATGAACTAGCAAAATTTTGGAAAGGAAAAGAAATAAAATTTTTACGTGAAAATTACGAAAACATGACTTATTCCGAAATTGCCAATGCACTTGATAGAAGTACTAAAGCAGTAGCGCATAAAGCTGAAGAACTAGGATATCAAAGAACTCTATCAAAGAAAAAAGATTTAACCGACGAATCTGGAAATAAAAACCAACAAGAATAATACAATATTCTTGTTTTTTATTGAATTTTAGTATAAAATTTTAGTGTAGGTGATGATATGGAAGCCGTATATGTACATATTCCTTTTTGCAATCATATATGTTCTTATTGTGATTTTCCAAAAGTATTAAAAATAGATTCTTTTGTAAGCGATTATTTGGAAGCCTTAAGAAAAGAAATAGAAAGCAGTTATGATGGAGAAAGAATAAAATCTTTATACATCGGAGGAGGAACTCCATCATGTTTATCCAGAAAAGAAAGAATAAGATTGCTTAGAACGTTAGAAATATTTAACCGAGATCCTGACTGTGAATACACAATTGAAGTAAATCCAAGAGATATTGATGATGAGTTTTTAGATGATATTATTGAATATGGAATAAATCGTGTAAGTATTGGCATCGAATCTTTTGATTCTAACAACTTAAACATACTTGAAAGAGAATGTGAATATAGTGATATTGAGGAAAAGTTAAAAAAGATGAGACTTAGAGGACTTACAAATATCAATCTTGATTTAATGTATGCAATACCAGGAGAAAAACTAAACGCATTGAAAAAAGACATAAATAAACTGCTAAAGCTTAATCCAACTCATATTTCAACTTATTCTTTAATAATTGAAGAACATACTAAAATGAAAATAAATGGCGAAGAATACATAAACGAAGAATTGGATTTTAAAATGTATAATACAATATGCAAACAACTTAAAAAGTCGGGATATGATCACTATGAAGTTAGCAATTTTGCAAAACCTGGTTATAAATCAATTCACAATTTAAACTATTGGAATAATGGTGAATATTATGGTTTTGGTCTTGGTGCTAGTGGGTATAAAGATGGATTTAGATATACTAATACTAGAAGTATTCATGAATATATTAAAGGGAATTATCGCTTAGAAGAAAATCTTCTTACTCATAAAGATCAAATGGATAACGAAATTATGTTGGGACTTAGAAAATTAGAAGGTATAAATGTTGATGAGTTTTTCAATAAATATAATGTTAATATACAAGATGCATACCCAGTACAAGAACTCATAAACAAAGGTGAACTTATATATAAAAATGGCTATTTATTTGTTAATCCAAATATGATTTATGTTATGAATGAGATTTTACTCAAACTTATTTGATATTGATAAAACAATTTATATTTGCTATAATCAAAATACAATAATTAAGAATAGAAAAGTAGGGAAAAATATGAATAAATTTTTTAAAAGAGTGATTTATGGAGGATTTATAATTGGTAGTACACTTCCAATGATTGCTCATGCTTCATCTTTAGATTTTGGCACATCTTCAGCAGCGGTAGCAGAAACACGTATACCAATAAGTGTTAAAAGTGATTCTCAGGCTGTAGAATCCGTAACTTTAAGTTGCCAAACAAACGTTGATGCGGTTGATTGTGGTTTTGAAATAAACGGTGTTGGTGTAACTTCCAACAAAAGTGGAAAAAGTGTGATGGTCAGTTATCCAAACGATCAAAACGTTTCCAAATTTCCAACAAATACAAGCACTCAAATTGGTAATGTAGTATTAACTAATTCAAGTGAAGTTAAGTATGATAATGTTAATGTAACCATAACATATAAAATAAACGATGGAAGTCAAGAAACTTTTTCTAAAGTATATATTGTAAATGGCAAAAAACCAAAAAGTGATGATGCCACATTAAAAAGTGTAACTATTTCACAAGGAAGTATGAATCCGACATTTAATAAAGATGTATTTGAATATACAATATTTGATATAGCTGATACAATAAATTCGATTAAATTTTCAGCAGAATGTAACGATGGTTCCTGTGAAATATCTTATGAAGGCGGTAAAAGTAGAAGCTCTTCTACAGGAAAAACATCAACTATCACTTTAAATCAAGGTGATAATGATATTCGAATTACTGTAAAAAGTGAAAGTGGTAAAACAACAAATGTTTATACTTTTAAAACAATACGTGGTGAAAGCGCTTATAACAGCCCAAATCTTTCTAAGTTGAGTGTTGGAATTTATACAATGGAACCTGCTTTTGTAGCTAATAACTATGAGTATAAAATAACAGTTCCAAATAAAATATCCTCAACTGCTGGTTTAATTGAATTTACTCCAGTTGACTCAAATGCTAAAGTAATTGTAGATGATGTAACTGAACTAAAAGTTGGAGAAAACATTATAAATCTAGTTGTTACAAATGTTTTAGGTGATGATGCTAAAACATATAAATTAATTATTACTAGATTAAGTGATGATGATATTGATGTAACAGCATATTTAAATAATAAGGTAACATTTACAAATGGAGATGGCATTGAAACTACATTATCGTTTACTGATTTTGAATTACAATATCCAGATGAAGCTAAAAAAATTGAAGATGGAACATATAAATTTGATGATAATGGAAAAAGAGTACATGATGAAATAGTAGAAGATAAAAAGAACGATAAATCCAAAAAGAATAAAATAGTTTTAATAATAGTTCTTGTAGTAATTGGTATTGCAATTATTGCTATCTCTGGAATTTTATTATTTAGAAAGAAAAAAACGAAATTACCAAAAAAGATAGAAGAAGTAAATGATAAAAATTCTGAATTAGAAGAATCCCTTGCATCGGCGCAAAAAGTCAGCACCTTAAAGCAGATCGAAGACCTCAAGCTGCGGCGCGACTATGACAGTGCTGTGGCAATTTTGGAACAGATACCAGCAGAAGTTTTGAACATCTATGCGCAGAGCAGCCATAGAGGAAAGGAGCGGCCTATTGAGCAAAGTTTATGATGATCCGAAATATAATGCGGCATTTGACCGCTGTGTTGATGTGATGGCGCGGCTGTTGCAGAAGTACGGGCCGCAGCTGTTGGAGCAGATGCAGGAGACTGCGAAGGATGGCTGTACACAGTCTGCGGTATCAGGAAAGCAACCCGTTCCTGTGTATCAGGAATTTGACAAAGCCGCTTGATGTAAATTGAATTTACACGTTGCGTATTTGATTGGCGTATGCTATAATAAATACGCAACGTGTATTTTTGCTTTATGGGGTAAATGAAATGGACTGCAAAACCAAAATAAAAGAACTGCGGGAAAGCACCGGCATGAACCGCAAGGAATTTTGTAAATATTTTCAGATTCCCTATCGGACTGTGACAGAGTGGGAACTGGATAACCGCCATGCGCCTGAATATGTACTCCGTTTGTTGGAGTACTACATTCAGAATGAAGGTCTGGCGAAGAAGAAAGTTACGGATGAATGTTCAGAGATGGAAGAAAGGGGCGGCCTGCATGAAAAAAACTAAAACAAAATGCTATCTCTACACACGGGTATCTACTTCCATGCAGGTGGACGGATACAGTCTGGATGCTCAGCGAGACAAGCTGCGGAAATACGCTGAATACGAAGATATGGTAGTGGCCGGTGAATATTCTGACGAAGGCTTTTCCGGTAAGAATATTCAGGGCAGACATGAATTTCAGCGGATGCTGCAAGACATTCAGGACTGCAAAGACGGCGTAGAATATGTGCTGGTGTTCAAGCTGTCCCGGTTCGGCAGAAACGCTGCTGATGTGCTGAATTCCTTGCAGCTGATGCAGGATTTCGGTGTCAATCTGATTTGTGTGGAAGACGGCATTGACAGTTCCAAAGATTCCGGCAAGCTGATGATTTCTGTCCTTTCTGCGGTGGCAGAGATAGAGCGTGAGAATATTCGGACCCAGACGATGGCCGGACGGGAGCAGAAAGCCCGTGAAGGAAAATGGAACGGTGGCTTTGCCCCTTATGGATACCGCCTTGAAAAAGGCGAACTGTTGATTGCTGAGGATGAAGTGGACGTGATCCGCACCATCTTTGACCGCTATATTCACACCAACGATGGTGTTAGCGGCGTGGCGAAATATCTGAACCGGCAGGGCTTTGTGAAAAAGATGCGGCAGAACGGTACTATTCCCGGTTTTTCCGCCAGCTTTGTGAAAAGTATCATTGATAATCCGGTATATATGGGGAAAATCGCCTATGGCAGACGCCGGACAGAGAAGAAGATCGGCACCCGAAATGAGATGCACGTGGTTGAGCAGTCGGAGTTCCCCGTGTACGAGGGAAAGCATGAGGCTATCATTTCAGAAGAAGATTGGAATCTCGCGCAGGAGAAACGGAAAGTCAATGCTTATCGGCGTGAGAAGGTCAACGATCCTACCCATGCACATATTCTGTCCGGCATTCTGAAATGCCCTTGCTGCGGCAAAAGCCTGTACGGGAATATTGCAAAAGCCCACAGCAAGGACAAAAAGACCCGCTATTACTATTACTGCAAGAATACGGTAACGCCAACAGGCCACGAGTGCACTTTCCGGCTGAACATTGAACAGACAGAGATGAACCGCATGGTAGCGTCAATTATCTCCGCTATGGTCAGCAACCCACGGTTTGCGGATGCAATCAAGGCGAAAATTGGCTCCGCTGTCGATACGAACGACTTAGAGAAACAGCTGGAAGCGTTGCAAGCGCAGCTTCGGCAGACGTTAGGCACAAAAGCCCGCCTGGAACGGCAGATGGACGGTTTGGATGTGAATGACCCGTATTATGACCGGAAAATTTCTGATTTGCAGCGCCGCTATGACGAGCAATATGGCGCAATAGATGAGATTGAAGTCCAGATTGACGATGTGCAAAGCCAGATACGGAGTATCCGACAGGAGAAAATTTCTGGCGACAACATCTATCGCTTACTGTTGGCGTTCGATCAGGTCTATGAAGCCGCCTCCGAGGTGGAGCGAAAAGAATTTATGCGGGCATTTATCGAGCGAATCGAGTTGTTCCCGGAAAGGCAGCCGGATGGCAACTGGATCAGGAAGATTATCTTCAACTTCCCCGTTCCAGTGAATGGGACAGAAGTGAAAGAATTGCCCTTGGAAAATGAAACAATGGTCGAGACGGTATGTTTATTATCCAAACATAATGCCAAGCATCATATTGAGGTTGGTTTGAATCTGGACGAGTTGGATTTGACCAACGCGGAGAAGACGGCTACATAAATTAATTGGTGCGATTATGAAAAAAAGATTCTCATTAACCACAACACATATAATAATGATCGGCTTCCTGCTTACGATTTTAACAGGCACATTTTTCCTGTCATTACCGATAAGCTCGGCGCATGGTAATGCAGCTTCTTTTTGGGATGCCTTGTTTACTGCAACGACCGCTACCTGCGTTACAGGGTTAGTTGTTATACCCACTGTTTCGTCATGGAGTGTCTTTGGGCAGGTTGTAATTCTTTTACTAATCCAGATTGGCGGACTCGGTGTCGTAACTATTATGTCTGGACTGATGATTTTATTACATAAGAAAATGGGGATAAATGATAGGTTATTATTACAGGATGCGTTCAATTTGAATTCCTTGTCAGGACTTGTCCGCTTTGTAAAAAAAGTTGTTATCGGAACACTTGTCATAGAAGGAATCGGTGCTCTTCTATATATGACAGTGTTTACCCCGGATTTCGGTCCAAAAGGAATATGGATTTCAATATTTACTTCGGTCTCGGCCTTCTGCAATGCCGGTATTGATATCATTGCCGAAAACAGTCTTTGTGACTATGCCCTTAATCCTATGGTCAATACTGTTACCTGTTTGTTAATCGTTATAGGTGGTATCGGCTATATCGTTTGGTGGGATATAATTCGGGTAATAAAAAACATTAGACAAAATAAAAGGAAGATTTTTAGAAATCTGACTTTACACAGCAAAATTGCAATTATATCAACTCTTCTCTTGATTATAGTGGGCGCAATTCTTGTTTTTGTTTTGGAATATGATAATCCGCAAACCCTAAAGGATTACACATTACTTCAAAAAATAGAAGTATCATTCTTTCAATCTGTTACAACTAGAACTGCGGGGTTTGCAACGCTACCGCAAGAAAATCTTACGAATGCGACCGCTGTGGTTTGTCTGCTGCTAATGTTTATAGGCGGCTCTCCTGTCGGTACAGCCGGCGGAATTAAAACCGTTACCTTTGCAGTTATTATTGCGTCAGCGTGGGCATCGATTTGTAACAAAAAAGATACAGAACTGTTTGGAAGACGCCTGGCAAAGCAAGCTGTCGGTAAGGCAGTTGCCGTTACCTGTATGTCTTTCGCTATTATGTTTGTTTCAACTGTTTTGCTGTCTGCAACAATGGATGCCGATTTATTGGATATCGCTTATGAAGCGGCGAGTGCAACCGCCACTGTTGGGCTTACAAGAAATTTGACGACCACGCTCAACGATATCGGAAAACTTATCGTTATTATTACAATGTATCTCGGAAGAGTAGGGCCGATATCCCTCGCTGTCGCATTTAATCGTAAAAAAGAAAACCCAAATATTATCAGGAACCCAATCGAAGAAATCAGTGTAGGATAAACGGAGGATTTTGTGATGAGTATCAATAAGACATATGCAGTATTTGGCCTGGGCCGATATGGAAAAGCTGTTGCCGAGGAGCTTGTAAAAAATGGCGCTGAGGTGCTGGGAGTTGATGTTGATCAGGATATTGTCGATAATGCCGTTGAAACGATTCCTGTTTGTAAGTGTGCTGATATTACAGAAGCAGAGGTGATAAAAAGGCTGGGTATTTTCAATATGGATATCGTAATAGTATCCATGGCAAATAATTTGGAAGCCAGTGTAATGGCAGTAACGCTATGCAAAGAAGCAGGTGTTGAAACCGTGATTGCGAAGTGTGCGAGTGAAATGCAAGAAAAGATACTAAAGCGTGTCGGTGCTGACAGAGTTGTATTTCCCGAAAGAGAGTCGGGCATAAGACTTGGCAGAAGCTTGATTACGTCAGGATTTTCAGAGATGATTGAGTTGTCGAAAGAAGTATCCATGATCGAAATGGATGTGAAAACAGAATGGATTGGAAAAACGCTTATTGAATTGAATCTCAGGAAAAAGTATGGTATCAATGTGGTAGCAGCCCGAAAAGGAAATATCTTTTTGACAACGATAGAACCGACCCTTTCCCTGGAAAAGGATATGCAGCTAATCGTGATTGCCGAAATCTCAAAAATTCAAAAGCTCAAGTGACTGAATCATAAGAAAAATGGCAAAGGACGATCGGGTGCATGAAAAAGTCGGCTTAAAGCGGCTTCAGCTTACTATGCTGAAGATGATAAAGGATATCCTTCGCTGTTTGGAGGCATTCACACTATTTCATTTGACTTGTCCGGTATATCGCCTACCCCGTTTAACACCAGCCGCGGACGGTAGGGGAACTTATTGATGTCGGCGCGGTCGGTCACACCGGAGAGCACGAGGCAGGTGTCAAGGCCAGTCTCGATTCCCGCGATCATGTCGGTATCCATGCGGTCGCCTATCATTACCGCGTCCTCTGAGTGTACGCCCAGTATCCTAAGGCCTGTCCGCATCATAAGAGGGTTGGGTTTGCCTATGAAATAGGCGTTCTGGCCGGTGGCCATTTCGATAGGGGCGATCATTGCCCGGCATGCGGGGATTATCCCGTTCTCAGAAGGGCCTGTAAGGTCGCTGTTGGTGCCGATGAGCTTTGCGCCCTTCATCACCAGGTGTACCGCCTTCAGTATGTTCTCGTAGTTGTAGGTATTACCCTCGCCGATTATAACGTAATCCGGGTCAACGTCGTTCATGGTGATGCCTTCGTCGTGCAGCGCCATTATGAGGCCTGCGCCGCCTATTACGTAGGCGCTGCTTTCCGGCGACTGGGAGCTTATGAAGCGTGCGGTCGCCAACGCACTTGTATAGAAATGGCTCTCGTCCACATCAAGCCCCATGCGCTTGAGCTTTTGCTGAAGCTCCTTGGGTGAGCGCTCGGAGGAGTTGGTGAGGAAGAGGAAGTTCTTGTTTTCCTTGTACAGCCAGTCAACGAACTCCTTTACGCCGGGCAGCAGCTTGTTGCCGTGGTAAATGACGCCGTCCATATCGCATATAAAACCCTTCTTGTTCCTTAATTCGTTCATATCATTCCTTCTTTCTTTTTTATTTTCTCTTTATGATAAGATATTACCTTCGCAATGTAAAATTCAAAAGCAGGCATTTGTAAAATATATATAAAGATTTCTCGGCGTGCGGGGTTTAAAGGCTATTGATTTTCGACATAAAAGGTGCTAATATAGAAATGATTTTTCGGCGGCAGGCCGGCGCCGCCGAAGTTATATGCATTTTCATCAATCAATAGCTTTCTTAAAAACAATTGCTTTAGGCGAAGAAATCGGAGGAATTATTTAGAATGACACTATTTGAAAATCTTTTAGGACATACCCTGATTGCCGCGGACAACGTCTGGGGTTTGATGGGCGTTATGTGTATAGGTGTTGCACTTTCAATACACCTTGAGCAGAAGTATCAGTGGGCCTCCAAGGTCTCCGGCGCCATAATCGCGCTGATAATGGCGATGGTTCTCGCAAACCTCGGCGTTATACCCACGAACTGCACACTGTATGACGATATTGTATGGGGCATCGTCGTTCCTATGGCTATCCCCCTGCTGCTGCTGCAGTGCAACCTCAGCCGCGTCTGGAAAGACACGGGCCGTATGCTGGTCGTCTTCCTGATCGGCGCAGTCGGCACGGTTGTCGGCGCTTTCATCGCATATTATGTCCTGCGCGGTCCGTTCGGCGACGCACAGGGTCTTGCAAAGGTCGCTTCCATGATGACCGGCTCCTACATCGGCGGCGGCGTCAACTTTGCGGCTATGGCTTCTCAGTATGCTGCCGGTGACGATCTCACCGCTGCCGCTACTGTTGCGGATAACCTGCTGATGGCCGCGTATTTCTTCGTTCTGATCGCCTGCGCCGGCTCCAAGTTCTTCCGAAAGCACTTTTCACATCCTCACATAGCTGAGGTAGAGGCCGGTGCCTCCAAGGAAGTTTCGCAGACTCAGGCTGCCGCTTTCTGGAGCCGCAAGGACATCTCCCTCAAGGATATTGCGTATAACTTTGCTTATGCCATAGTCGTCGTTTGGGTGTCCCGCATTATTTCCGGTATTTTCTCCGGCATCGGCGGCAATCCCTTCCTTGACTTCATAGGTCAGTTCTTCGGCAGCCAGTATGTATGGATAACCACCATATCCGTGATAGTTGCCACCTTCTGCACCAAGACAGTATCCAAGATGCACGGCTCACAGGAAATCGGTACTTACCTCATTTACCTCTTCCTGTTCGTCATAGGCGTTCCCGCCAACATCATGACCGTCCTTACCAAGTCCCCGCTGCTGCTCGTGCTGACCACGATCATGGTTCTCGTGAATATGCTCTTCTGCTTCGGCGCGGCAAAGATCTTCAAGGCTTCCCTTGAGGATTCCATCATCGCCTCCAATGCCAATATCGGCGGTCCAACGACCGCTGCCGGCATGGCGATATCCCAGGGCTGGACGAGGCTGGTTGGCCCCGCAATGCTGGTGGGCGTGCTCGGCTATGTTATCGGCAACTACGCCGGTACGCTGGTCGGCATTATCCTCGGCGCCGCATAAGTTTCTGACAAAGCCTGCTGTTTTGTAACGACAATATAACTCCGGCGCATCTCTTAAACAGATTTGCGCCGGTAATTTTACGGAAGGCAAAACTATGTATTTTGATGCACACTCTGATATCTGGTGTGATGTGACTACTCGCCGTCTCAATGGCGAGACGAACGTATTTGATCGCTGCCATCTGGAGCGTCTCCGCAAGGGCGGCGTTGAAGGAAGTATTTTTGTTATTTGGGTAGACCCGCCGTATGACGTGGACTATGTAAAGCGTACCGAGCAGATCATGGCTGCCATAAAGGCAGAGACTGCCGAGTGCAGGTCTTTCCGCATCGTCCATAGCTATGACGAGATGATGAAGGCCAATGCCGACGGCAAGATATATATCTTTATCGGCATAGAGGGCATGGCGGCGATGGGCAAGGACCTTACCTGGATCGACCGCTATTACGAGTTCGGCTGCCGCCACGGTATATTGACCTGGAACGAGGCAAACGACCTCGGCGCGGGCGCGCTCTCCGGCAAGGATTACGGTCTTACAGACCTCGGCAGGGAGACCGTCCGGCGTATGCAGGAAAAGGGGATGCTGCTCGACGTTTCGCATCTTAACGATGCTGGCTTTTGGGATGTCGTCAAGATTACGAAAAAGCCCTTCATCGCATCCCATTCCAACAGCCGTGCGATGTGCGGCGTGCTCCGCAACCTTACGGACGATCAGCTTCGCGCCATACGCGATATAAACGGCGTTGTGGGCTTGAATGCGTTCAACATCTTCATAGATGACGACCCAAAGAACCAAACCGTCGAACGCCTTGCCGAGCACGCGGCGCACATGATCGACGTCATGGGCATCGACCACGTCGGCTGCGGCTTCGACTTCTTCGAGTTCATTGATAACCCGGATACCATGGGCACGATGACCGATACGGGCAGCCCCTGCACCAAGGGGCTTGAAAACTGCTCCAAGATACCGAATCTCTTCGCCTGCTTCGAGAGAATGGGCATGAGCCAAGAGGATATGGAGAAGATCGCAAGGCTCAACTTCCAGCGCGTGGTAAAGGATACCATAGGCTAAATATACCATGTACAAAAAAACGGGCTTCCGGCGGCGAACCGGATGCCCGTTTTCGTATGATGCTCACTGTATGGCGGGGAAGGAGACGGTAATGGAGGTACCCTTGCCTGGGGCGCTGGTGAGCTCTATCTTGCCATGGTGGTACTGTACCGCGTGCTTTACTATGGAAAGGCCAAGCCCGGTACCGCCTGAAGACTTGGAATGGCTCTTATCCACCCTGAAGAAGCGCTCGAATATGCGGTTCTGATACTCGGGCGCGATGCCGATTCCGGTATCGGAAACGGTGACGGAGGAGAAGCCGCCCTCGCTTACCGTGCTTATCTTTACGCTGCCGCCCTGCCTGTTGTACTTTATGGCGTTGTCGCAGAGATTGTATACTATTTCATATAGCAGCCTCTTTACGCCGTATACATTGGCGGGAGAACCTTCGACGGCGATGCTTATACCCTGGCCATCGGCAGACGGGAGCAGGTCGTCGGCTACTGCCGAAGCGACAGAGAGCAGGTCGACGTTTTCACGGGGCATATCGCCGCCTTCGTCAAGCTGGGAAAGGCGTATTATGTCGCCTATCAAGGTAACGAGACGCTGTGCTTCCAAACGTATATGTCCTACAAAACGGGACATATCCTCTGGTTTTACCATGCCGTTCTCTATCAGCTCCGCACTGCCTATTATGCCCTGTAAAGGGGTCTTCAGCTCATGGGAAACATTGGCGGTGAACTCGCGGCGGTTCTGCTCGGCAGTCTCTTTTTCCGTTATATCGAAGGCCAGTATGACTACGCCTGCCGTTTCGCCATCCGCTGCTATGCGACTTATATCGAACTGATATATGAGTCCTTTGCGTGAAGCGTGTATCTCGCTGTGGCCGTCCTTGAGCGCAGCCTGTATGGCTACACTCATGTCGTGACTGCGGTCCACAGAAAGGAAATCCCGACCGATGCAGGAGGGCTCCGCACCGAAAATCTCAATGGCGGCGGGATTTATGCTGAGTATGCAGCCGCGGTTATCCAGAAGTACAAGGCCCTCGTTCATACTGGCTGTTATCTGGGCGAACTGGTCGGTGCGCTTTTTAAGCTCCCGCATTTGCGCGGTTATCTGGTTGTGCTGCCTGTTTATGCGGTTGAGCAGAGGAGACAGTTCTTCATATGAATCGTTATCCAGCGGATGCTCAAGATCCAGGCTGTTCAGCGGCTCGACTATGCGCTTTGATAGGCGCTTTGCGAGCATGCCGGACAGCACCAGCGCTGCTATGAGCACTATCAGAATGGGCTGGAGGATTCCCAGCATCAGCACACCTATTGTGGCCCGGCTCACGGATATGCGCAGTACGCTGCCGTCTGTGAGCCTTTGGGCGCAGTATATGGTCTTTTCAAGAAGGGTAGAGGAGTAGCGGATGCTTTCGCCGTAGCCATCCTTAAGCGCCCGCTTTATCTCAGTGCGGTCGGCGTGGTTTTCAAGGCTTTCAGCGTCCGTACGGGTGTCGTATATAACATTGCCTTGGGTATTTATCCATGTAATGCGGTAGCGGTCAGGGGAGAGCCGCTTTAAAAAGTCATCGCCCTGCTGTTCCACTGATACTGCCGCAAGGCCGAGTTCGTCTTTTAGCTGCTTTTTCTGTATTATGCCGAAATACTCATACAGCGCACCGGTTATTACAAACAGGCTGGCAAGCAATACCGCTCCTGCTACGAGGAGTATGGAGTGGAATATCTTTTTTGTCATTGTGATACCTCCAGCCGATAGCCTACGTTGCGTACCGTTTCTATCATATCGCCGTATTTGCCGAGTTTCTGCCGCAGAGTGCGTATGTGCATATCCACCGTCCTGCTTTCGCCAAGATAGTCGGTGCCCCATATTTCCTCCATCAGCTGATCACGGGTGAAGGCGATACCGGGGTGGGAGAGGAACAGGCGCAAAAGCTCGAATTCCTTGAAGGTGAGAGCAACGCGTTCGCCGTCTGCGGTGACGGTATGATGGTCAAGATTAACTATGAGGCCGCTGGCCTTGAGGAGATGCTCTACCGGCTTGGGCGCACAGCGGCGCAGCACGGCCTTTACGCAGGAGACCAGCTCCATTACGCCGAAAGGCTTTGCGATATAGTAATCCGCGCCCAGGTCGAGCCCCTGTATTTTATCGTACTCCGTGCCTTTGGCGGTAGCCATTACCACGGGTATGGAGTCAAGCTCAGGGGAGGATTTCATACGGCGAAGAAGCTCTATGCCGTCTATGCCGGGCAGCATAACATCCAACACTACCAGCTCGGGCCGTTGCTTTTGCAGCGCTTCCCAAAATGAGGTTCCGTCCTCAAAGCCCCGGGCCTCCAGGCCTGTGGATTGCAGGGCGTAGACCTCTATATCCCTGATGCTCGCGTCATCTTCAACGCACCAGATCATGCTATACCTCCTTGTGAACGCCTGTTACCGAGAATATCACCCATTCGGCGATATTTACCGCGTGGTCGCCTATGCGCTCGAAATACTTCGCAATCATGAGAAGATCCAGGGCGTACTCGCCGTCGGCAGGCTCTTCGGCTATCTTGGTTATGAGCCGCCGCTTTACCTGATCGAAGTAATCGTCAACTGTATCGTCATATGCCACGACCTTTTCTGCCAACATTATATCATGCTTTACGTATGCATCAACGCTCTCTGTCACCATTTTAATAGTCGCCTTGGCCATTTCCCTCATAAGGTCGTCATTTTCTGCGGGGCGGCCGTCAAGGAAAGAGATTATCTCCGCGATGTCCTCAGCCTGATCGCCTATGCGCTCCATATCGGTTATCATTTTCAGTGCTGCGGATATCTGTCTCAGATCCTTCGCCACGGGCTGCTGCTGAAGCAGCAGCTTCAGGCACATTGACTCTATTGTGCGCTCCTTCTGGTCTATCTCGGAATCCAGCGGAGCTACCTTGGCGGCCAGAGCTGCGCTGCGCTCGGTAAGCGCTTCCGATGCCAGCTTTATAACCTCCTCACACAGTGCGCCCATCTCTATAAGTTCTTTGTTAAGCAGCGCAAGCTGCTCGTCAAAACGGCTTCTCATCTCTAACCGAACCTCCCCGTAATATAATCTTCTGTCTTTTTGTTCCCGGGCTGTGAGAATATCTGCTCAGTGTTGCCGTATTCTATAAGCTCACCCAGAAGGAAGAAGGCGGTGTTGTCGGAAATCCTTACTGCCTGCTGCATGTTGTGGGTGACTATGACTATGGTGTATTTCTCCCTGAGCTGCATGGCAAGCTCCTCTATCTTAGAAGTAGAGATGGGGTCAAGGGCGCTGGTGGGCTCGTCCATAAGCAGCACCTCCGGCTCCACGGCGAGAGCGCGGGCTATGCACAGCCTTTGCTGCTGGCCTCCCGAAAGGCCAAGGGCGTTCTTTTTCAGCCTGTCCTTTACCTCGTCCCAAATTGCCGCGCCCCGGAGGGAGCGCTCTACGATATCGTCCAGCCTGGCCTTGTTCCTGACGCCGTGTGTGCGCGGGCCGTAGGCGATATTGTCGTATATGCTCATGGGAAAGGGGTTGGGCTTCTGGAAAACCATTCCTATCTGCCGGCGGAGCTCATTCACGTCTGTTGTCGGGTCGAATATGTCGGCGTCCCTGTATTTCACGCTGCCTGTTATCTTAACGTCGGGTATGAGGTCGTTCATGCGGTTCAGCGTCTTGAGAAAAGTTGATTTTCCACATCCGGAGGGCCCTATGAGGGCGGTTATGCTCTTTTCGGGTATATCTATATTTATGTCTTTAAGCGCCTGATGGCTGCCGTACCAGAGGCAGAGATCCTGTACGGTGATTATATTCATCATAGTTCCTTTTTCCTCCTGAAGTATCTTGCCACAAGGTCGGCAGAGAGGTTTATTATAAGAGTCAACAGCATGAGTATGGCAGCTATGGCAAAGGCCACCTCGAATTCACCGCGCTCCTTTGCGTATACGTAAAGGGCGACAGTAAGCGTAGCACCGGAGCTGCCAAGGCCTGAGAAGAAGCCGTGGAGCGTATGGGCAAGACCTGCCGTAAACAGCAACGCCGCCGATTCGCCAAGTATGCGTCCTACGGCCAGTATGCAGCCGGTAATAACGCCGTCCGTACAACCGGGAAGCACTACTGTGCGTATCACACGCCATTTGCCGGCGCCCAAGCCGAATGCGCCCTCGCGGTAGCTCTGGGGAACCGTCTTAAGGCTCTCCTGAGTGGTGCGCATCACGGTGGGCAGGTTCATTATCACCAAGGTAAGAGCGCCTGCCATAAGGGAGGTACCCATCTTGCAGAACCGGCAGAAGAACAGCATTCCTACCAGACCATATATTATTGAAGGTATTCCTGAGAGCGTCTCTGCGGCATACTCTATGGCGTTTACCACCCGTTTGTTTGAGGCATACTCGGTGAGGTATATCGCTGCGCCCACCCCCAGCGGCACCACGATAAGTATTGTAGCTATCACGATGTATAGTGTGTTCATCAGATCAGGCAGTATGCCTATGCTGTCTGCAAGATAGCTGGGGGATGTGGAGAGCAGTTCCCAAGTTATATTGGGCAGCCCCTTATACAGCACGTAGCCTATCAGAAACAGCACAAGCAGGCAGGTGAGCCCGGCAGAGAGCCACATGAGGCACTTCATCAGGCCCACATATGCGCGGCGTTTGACCGATACGTTTTTTTCTTCCATGGCCTAACCTTCCTTTTCCCTTTTGAGAAAGAAATTGAGCGCAGCGTTTATCAGCATAATGAACAGGAAAAGCACCAGCGCTATGGAGAACAGGGCCTGCTGCTGCAAGCCGCTGGAGTAGGACATTTCGCTTGCAACGGCTGTGGTCAGGAACCTTACGCTCTGGAAGAGGGAAGGCATGTTGGGCACGTTGCCCGAAACCATCATTACAGCCATCGCTTCGCCTATGGCCCTGCCGACGCCCAGCACCACCGCGGCCGCTATGCCGCTTTTCGCGGCCGGTACGGATACCCGGAAATACGTTTCCACAGGTGTTGCGCCGAGGGCGAGGGAGGCGTCCTCGTATTCCTTGGGCACAGCTTCAAGCGCGGTTACCGAAACCTTTATTATAGATGGCAATATCATAATGGAAAGCACTATGATGGCGGCCAGCAGGCTTGAGCCATCAGGCACGTTGAAAAGCCTGCGTATGCCTGGTACGAGTATCAGCATACCTACAAGGCCGTAAACTACCGAAGGAATGCCTGATAGCATGCTCACCGCTGACTGCATAATGGCCCTGACCGAAGGCTTTACCATTTTTGCAAGGTACACCGCCGTAAAGAATCCCACAGGCACTCCCAGCAATATGGAGCCGGCAGTACCGTAGATGCTGGTGAGTATGAAGGGAAGTATGCCAAAGGAGGGGGTGGCGGCTGTAGAAGCCCAAGTCTTGTTGAAGAGGAATGGAACAAGACCTATCCTGCGTATTGCCGGTATACCAGATATGACCAGGTATACCGTGATGAGCAGAACGCAGCCCACTGTTATAAGGCCGAGCACAAGGAATATGCTGTGCATCACCAATTCAAGCATTTTCCCGATCCTTTTGTTTTTCTTCATATTGCGTATCCTCTCTCAAGACTTACAGGCAGCCGCTGCCAGCTGCCCTTTATATACCCGTTTATCAGTTTACCGGGACCGCACCCGCTGCGGAGATGATCTCTGCGGCCTCGGCGGAGGTAGCGTAGTCGAAGAACTTCTTTGCAGTTTCGGAGAGCTCAACGCCGTCCTTGGTCACCAGTATGAAGGGACGCTGGATAACATAGCTGCCGTCCTTTACAGTCTCCTCAGTAGGAGCAATGCCGCCTACGGTCAGCGCCTTTACGTTGTCCTTAAGGGAGGCGAGGGAGGCGTAGCCTATAGCATCGGGGTTCTGGGAAACGGTGGTGATGACGTCACCGGTAGAGGTCAGCTCCTGACGGTACTTGCAGGCGTCATTTGTGCCGGTTATGGACTCGAAGCCGTCGCGGGTGCCGCTGCCGGCCTCGCGGCCTATGAGCACGATCTCAGCATCGTTGCCGCCAACGTCCTTCCAATTGGTGATCTCTCCCTTGTAGATAGATGCGATCTGCTCTACGGAGAGGTCGGATACGGGGTTGTTGGGATTTACGATTACGGCGATGCCATCAAGCGCGAGTACTGTTCCGGTGAGGCCTGAAGCCTTCTCGTCGTCCTTCAGGTTGCGGCTGGAGAGGCCGATATCGCAGGTGCCTTCAGATACAGCCTTGATGCCGGAGCCGGAGCCGGTA
>ERZ825896.2481-NODE-2481-length-17528-cov-3.260688_pt1 | contig 17528 bp, 16 predicted proteins | sample MGYA00519858_ERZ825896 | MGnify/ENA primary metagenome ERZ825896 (study PRJEB31778, sample SAMEA3449214) | human gut metagenome | biome: human gut; feature: human-associated habitat; material: faeces | place: United Kingdom | collected 2010/2012 ...
CCGGCGGCCGGCGGTACCCGCCGCTTTCTGGGTATCGTTACGCGCCGGCCGTGAGGAAGAGGGACGCCCCTGCTTACCCGCAGCCGCCGATTTCGTTTTGTCTTCAGTTGTCACTATGCTGATCCTCCATTTCTGAGGCGGCGCCGCCCTGCATGGAGCCTGGCGCCGCACATCCCGTATGCAAAAATTTACGGGAAACATGTACCGCGGGACGGCCTGTATGCCGCACCCGCACAGGATATTTCGCGATCCGATTCGGGAAATTGTACAGGAAAAAGAGCCCCAGTTGCCGGTGGGGCTGTCCGAAACCTCTGCAAAAGCCGCCGCAGGCGGGCAGGAAAGGGCGTCCTTCCTCCGCTGCGCGGCATCCATCCACATATCACAATCCGGTCACGTACAAAGGCGGCCGCCCGGGCGGTCCACCATTTGCCTGTTCTTTTTATTCTACTGTTTTTCCTCGCCCATGTCAAGGAAAACCGCACCTAATTTTTGTTCGAGCTCGCCGCACAGCTCCGCCGCTATTTCGGTATCCGCCGCCTCGGCGGTCAGCACCAGGCTTTTCCCCAGCTTGGAGGGCCGGATGAGCAGGATGCCGTTGGCCGTACGGATGCGCGTCCCTTCGCCGATGCCCTCGCCCTCGCCTTTTTCGGCCATCCGCCGCAGCACCCGGCCGGGATTGACGTCGCAGGGCACCGTCTTGGTCGCCACCGCGAAGGAAGGCAGCTCCGCCGTCAGTTCCGCGAGTGTGACATGCTGCCTTTTCAGGAAATCCAGCACCCGCACGGCGGTCATCAGCCCGTCGCGCACCCACGGCTGGGCCATCGCCAGCCGGCGCGCCTCCTCGTCGGCGCCGTCGGTCGGGCAGCGCAGATAGCGCCGCACCCGGCAGCCGTGCTTCTTCGCCATTTCTTCGATGGCCACCGGCGCATCGTACGGCAGCGCGACGTCCTCCCGTTTGGTAAAGGCAATATAGCAGCTGATGGCCAGCACCCGTTCGGGCCAGATATAGCCCGCCTGCGGGTCAAACAGCGACAGCCGCCGGCCGCCCGCGCCCAGATGCAGCCGGATCCCGTCGCCGACCGTGCAGCCGATGGTATCCAGCACGGCGCTGAGCATTTTGACCGGTTCATGGTCCGATCCGCGCACCTCGGCACGGATGCCGCCGAGGCCTTCCGGCGCCATGCTGACCAGCTCCTGCCGGTACAGCTGCCCCATGCCGGACATGTCGGTGGGCAGCTGGAGGGAATCCCAGCTCGCGCGGGTGAAATCGCCCGCGGACAGGCGGGTTTCCACCGCCCGCTCGACGCTGCGGCCTGCCGGCAGGCCGCCGGCGGTCACCAGCCGGACGCTCCCCTTCGGCCCGCCGGACACGTATACCCCCATGCGGATCATGCTGAAGTCCACGAAATAGTCGAACTGCGGTTCGATGCAGCCGGCGAAATCCCATACCAGTCCGCCGGCGGACAGGATGCCGGAAATCAGCGCCATGCGCAGCACCGTCGCCGCGCGGTCGTGGCTGCAGCCGACCGCCACCTTTTCGCCGCGGTGCAGGCTGCCGACCGCCGCGCCAAGGCGCGCGCACATCTCCGGCGTCAGCTCCACGCCGGTTTCCCCGGTAATGCCGTTGTCGTCGAAGCGGGAGGGCGCGCCGTGGCCGTCCCGCAGGTTTTCCCGCAGATACCGGCTGCTTTCCACCTGCTTGTCCGGCCAGATTTTGACATCCGGGCTGACCGAGGCATACTCCCCGACCACGCTGCCCCCGCCTACGACCGCCCCCTCGAACAGCGACGCGCCGCGGCGTACCGACGCGCCGTGGCACAGCAGCGCACCGGTCAGCGACGCGCGGTCGCCCACATAGGCGTGCTCCAGCAGCACGCTGCCCCGGATCTTGGCGTTGTTGCCGATGCAGCTGCCTTCGTCGAGCACCGCGAACGGGCCGATCTGCGCCGCCGTGCCGATGCGCACGCCGCGGCCGATGTATACCGGCGGCACCAGCGTATAGCTGCCGGACGGCCGTTCGCCTTCTTCACACACGATACCGTCCTGTATGGCCAGCTCGGTATGCACCCGCCCCTCCAGAATATCCTTCTGACAGCTGACGTAGGAATCCAGATCCCCGATGTCACACCAGTAGCTGTCGGTTTCATACGCATACAGCGGCAGCCCGTCCTTGAGCAGCAGCGGGAACAGGTCGCGCGCAAAGTCGAACGAGGTGTTTTCCGGGATATACGGCAGAATATCCGGCGACAGGATGTACATCCCGGTATTCGCCGAATCGGTCACCGCCTGCGCCCAGCCGGGCTTTTCCACAAACCCGGTGATCCGGCCGTCCTCGGCCATATCCACAAGGCCGTATTCCCGCGGGTCCTCCACGCGGGACACCACCAGCGTCGCCGCCGCGCCGCTGCGCTTGTGAAACGCATACGCCGCCTCGATATCGATATCGGTCAGCGCGTCGCCGCTGACCACCAGAATATCGTCCTCCTCAAACCCCGCGCAGGTACGGCACGCGCCCCGCACGCTGCCCGCGGTACCCAGCGGCTTGTCCTCTTCGACGAAATGCAGCTCCACATCCTTATAATGGCCGTCGTATTCCTCCCGGATCACCTGCGGCAGATACCGCATGGTCACGGCCGCCTCCCGCACCCCGCAGCGCTGCAGAAGGTCGAGCAGATAGGTCATCACCGGCCGGCCGCACAGGCGGGCCATCGGTTTGGGCAGATCACAGGTCAGCGGGCGCAGCCGTGTGCCCTCGCCGCCTGCCATAATCACAGCTTTCATTTTGTGTCCTTGCACACCTTTCCTGTCCGACGGAACCGTTTTGCTCCGTCTTGATAGTCGTAGTATTGACCGGAAAAAGTCGGTTTATTTTTTGTCCTGTGCAAAGTTTTCGGCTTGTGTTCACCGGAATTTTTGTTATAATACAAGAAAAGCACGTGCGGCCTGCGGCCATATAAAACGCGCGCGGGCACGGCGCGTCCTTCGGGCCGAAAAAAACGGGGCGCCGGCGCCTGCCCGGAGAAGGCGGGCCGGCTTGTTTTAAGGAAAGGAAAACGGCATGAAACATATCGATATGTATACCGACGGCGCCTGTTCCGGCAATCCCGGCCCGGGCGGCTGGGGCACCATCCTGCGCTATCAGGGGCACGAAAAGGAACTGTCCGGCGGCGAAGCACGCACCACCAACAATCGCATGGAGCTGACCGCCGTCATTCAGGGGCTCGCCGCGCTCAACGAAAGCTGCGAAGTCACCCTGTACAGCGATTCCAAATACGTCATCGACGGCATTCAAAAAGGCTGGGCGCGCTCCTGGAAGCGCAACGGCTGGCGCAAGGCGGACAAAAAGCCGGCGCTCAACGCGGATTTGTGGGACCGGCTGCTGTCCCTGCTGGACATCCACAGGGTACAGTTCGTCTGGATCAAGGGCCACGACGGCCATCCGGAAAACGAGCGCTGCGACGCCATGGCGGTTGCCCAAAGCCAGCAGTGCAAAGCCTGAACAGAGAGGCAGTGAAGGGCATGGGCGGTCTTCAGATGAGCAGGCACGAACACGGCCTTGGCCTTAAGCGCGGCACCGTCGCGCTTAAGGCGCATCAGGCGGAATGGGAGCGGGAGGCCGCGCGCACCATCAAGCGGTTGACGGCTATTTTCGGACCGGCGGCAGCGGATATCCAGCATGTCGGCAGCACCGCAATCCCGGCGATCCCGGCCAAGCCGATCCTCGATATCGCGGTGGCCGCGCCGGATCTCGCCGCGGCCGAAGCCTGCCGCCCGGCGCTCGAGAAAGCCGGATACCGGCAGAGCAGCAGCACAGTGGGCGATGAGCTGCTTTTCGTTGCGGGCGATTTCGCCGCCGACACCCGCACGCAGCACATTCACGTCGTGAAGGCCGGCAGCCGCTGTTTTGCGGATTATGTGAATTTTCGGGATTATCTCAACCATAAACCGGATCAGGCCGCAGCCTATGCGGCGCTCAAGCGCCGTCTGGCGCGGGAGTATCCGCATGACCGCGCCGCCTACACCGCCGGCAAGGCCGCGTTTATTGCCGCCGTCCTCCGCCGGGCATATGCCTGGTCGTTTCTCGGCCGGACGGTGCAGGTCACGGTGGACCGCCCGCTCGGCAGCGCCCATCCGCAGTATCCGGACACCGTTTATCCGGTCAATTATGGTTAACCATAGCACACGCGTACGAACACGCCCAAGAGGCGTGCCATGCGGGCACTTTTCCACTTGTCGCCCGCCCTCTGCGTCCAAAATTGCACTGCAATCCACGCCTTTTGGGTCGCAGAATTTTCGGGTGCAGGATTTTTGACTCTGCGCGGCATAAAACGCAGTCAATCCTTTCGGATTGACGAAGATTTTAACAAAGCAGAGGCGGAAAGACTGCCGCGGAAATCGTGTTCGGATGCGTGTGCTACGGTTATGTACCGGACACCCTGTCCGGCGACGGCGAGGCGCTCGATGCGTACATCCTCGGCGTGGACCGTCCGGTGGACGCCTTTGCCGGCCGGGTGATCGCTGTGATTTATCGGGAGGACGATACAGAGGACAAGCTCGTTGCCGCACCGGAAGGACGGTGCGGCACCCGTGCGGAAATTGCCGCGGCCGTTGCGTTTATGGAAAGGTATTACCACAGCGAGCTGGAATGCCTTGAGGAGTTGTAAGGCCTATGAATACCGCGTCATTTATTTCAGCCGAGCCGATCGGCAAAGGCTGGTCGGGAGATAAAAAATACCGGGTCCAAACGGCGGACGGCCGCACACTCCTGCTGCGTCTTTCCTCCGCCGCGCACCTCGCCCGCCGGCGGGAGGAGTGCGCCCGCATGCGGCAGGCGGCGGCGCTTGGCGTCCCGCTGTGCCGCCCGGTGGAGGCGGGCGCCTGCGCCGAAGGGACATATGCCCTGTATGAATGGATCGACGGCGAGGAGGCGGAAGATGCTGTGCCGCAGCTTTCCCCCGCCGAAGCCTGCCGCTGCGGCATCCTGGCCGGACAATACCTGAAGCGGCTGCACACCCTCCCGGCACCGGCCGGGCAGGAGCCGTGGGAAATCCGGTACGCCCGGAAAATCGACCGCAAGCTCGCCCTTTATGAAGCCTGCCCGCTCTGCTACGCTGATGACGGCGCGCTGCTCGCTTATATCCGGGAAAACCGCGGCCGCATTCAGGGACGGCCGCAGTGCTTCCAGCATGGGGACTATCACATCGGCAATATGATGCTTCAGGCCGGCCGGCTGGTCATCCTGGATTTTGAGCGTTTTGATTACGGCGATCCCTGGGAGGAATTCAACCGCATTGTCTGGTGCGCGCAGAAAAGCCCGTCTTTTGCCGCGGGTATGGTGGACGGCTACTTTGACGGCGCGCCGCCGCTTGCTTTCTGGGAACTGCTGACGCTTTACATCGCGGTCAATACCCTTTCCTCTCTGCCGTGGGCAGTTCCTTTCGGCCAAGCCGAAATCGACACCATGCAGCAGCAGGCCGCTGAGGTGCTCGGCTGGTACGACGGTATGCGCCGGCCGGTTCCCTCCTGGTATGCAGAAGGGAGGGCGGCTTTATGATCCTGTCCGCTTCCCGGCGCACCGATATCCCCGCGTTTTACGCCGACTGGTTTATGCGCCGCATCGACGCCGGCTTTGTGCTGACCCGCAACCCGATGAATCACGCCCAGCTGTCCCGCATACCGCTGAGCCCGGAGACGGTGGATGCCATTGTCTTCTGGACCAAGGACCCGCAGCCGATGCTCGGCCGGCTGCCGGAGCTGGACGCGGCGGGCTACCGCTACTATTTCCAGTTCACGCTGACGCCTTATGGCCGCACCCTTGAACGCGGGCTGCGGGATAAGGCCGAAATCCTGAACACCTTTGCCGCGCTGGCCCGGTGCATCGGCCGGGAGCGGGTGGTCTGGCGCTATGACCCGATCATCCTCAACGACACGCTCAGCGTCGGCTGGCACCGCGAACAGTTTGCGCGTATGTGCGGCAGGCTCGCCGCCTGCACCGACACGGTGACCATCAGCTTTGTCGATCTTTACGCAAAATGCCGTTCGCCGCTGCTGCGCGAAATCACCCCGGACGAAATGACGGAGCTGGCGGGCTTCATCGGCGAAACCGCCCGCGCCCACGGGCTGCGCGTCACCGCCTGCTGCGAAAAAGCCGACTTGACCCCCTGCGGCATCGAAAGGGCGGCGTGCATCGATAAGGCGCGGCTGGAAAAGCTGTGCGGCGGACCGCTCGCGCTCGCGCCGGACAAAAACCAGCGGGCGGGCTGCGGCTGTGTGCAGAGCGTCGACATCGGCATGTACAACACCTGCCTGAACGGCTGTGTTTACTGCTACGCCAACCGCTCGCCGTCCGCTGCCGCACGGCAGCACGCCCGGCACGATCCCGGCGCGCCGCTTCTGATCGGCGGCGTGCTGCCCGGGGAAACGGTCACCGAACGCAAAGGGGCATCCGCAAAAATCCGCCAAACCTCCCTTTTTTGAAACAATAACCAAAACCGCTGTCGGTTTTCCCTGTCCTTTGGACAAAATAATTTCGTTCGCCTCTTGATAAACCTACCAACTTGGTATATAATTAAGCCGTCAGGAAATTTTTCCTATATCTTGGCGCCGGGGAACCGGCGTGCGCGAAAGGACGAATGGGTTTCATGGCCAAAAGGATTTACGCGGATAATGCCGCGACCACCCGCCTGCTGCCGCAGGTGCTGGATAAAATGCTGCCGTATCTGACCGAAGAATACGGCAACCCCTCCTCGCTGTACAGCTTCGGCCAGACGGCGCGCGAAGCGGTGGATGCCGCGAGGGCGGCTATCGCCGCCTGCCTGAACGGCCGGCCGGATGAGGTTTTTGTCACCTCCGGCGGCAGCGAGGCGGATAACTGGGCGATCAAAATGGCGGCCCGGGCGATGGCCGCCAAAGGAAAAAAGCACATCATTTCCACCGCTTTTGAGCACCACGCGGTGCTGCATACCTTGCAGGCGCTGGAAAAGGACGGTTTTTCGGTCACCCTGCTGCCGGTGCATGAAAACGGCATTGTCCGGGTGGACGAGCTGCGCGCGGCGCTGCGCCCGGACACGGCGCTGGTGTCGGTGATGTTCGCCAACAACGAAATCGGCACCCTGCAGCCGATCGCGGCTATCGGCGCGCTGTGCCGCGAGGCCGGCGTCCTGTTCCACACCGACGCGGTGCAGGCGGTCGGGCACGTGCCGGTGGATTTCAGCGCCATGCACATCGACATGCTGTCGCTGTCCGCGCATAAATTCCACGGCCCGAAAGGCGTCGGCTGTCTGCTGATCCGCCGCGGGCTGCGGTTCCCGAACCTCATCGACGGCGGCGCGCAGGAGAAAAACCGCCGCGCCGGCACCGAAAATACGGCCGGCATCGTCGGCATGGCGGCCGCGCTTCAAATCGCCTGCGGCAGCATGGCGCAGGCCGCCCCGCAGATCGCCGCGCGGCGCGACCGCCTGATCCGCGGGCTGCTGTCCGCCGTCCCCCGCGCACGCCTCAACGGGGACCCGGTGCAGCGGCTGCCCGGCAACGTCAACATCAGCTTTGAAGGGGTGGAGGGCGAAAGCCTCCTGCTCATGCTGGACATGCAGGGGATCTGCGCGTCGTCCGGTTCGGCGTGCACCTCCGGCTCGCTGGACCCGAGCCATGTGCTGCTGGCCATCGGGCTCATCCACGAGGTGGCGCACGGTTCCCTCCGGCTGACGCTGAGCGAGGAAAATACGGAGGAGGACGTGGATCACATTCTCGAAACCGTCCCGGCGGTGGTATCCCGCCTGCGCGACATGTCTCCCCTCTGGGAACGGCTGATGAAGGAAAACCGCGGCGGACAGCCCGCCGTATGACAGAAAGGACTGACCGGTTATGGCAGCGTTTTACAGTGAAAAGGTGATGGACCATTTCTCCAACCCCCGCAACGTGGGCGAGCTCGAGGACGCCAACGGCATCGGCGAGGTGGGCAACGCGAAATGCGGCGACATCATGAAAATGTACATCAAGGTGGAGAACGGCCGGATCGCGGACGTCAAGTTCAAGACATTCGGCTGCGGGTCCGCCATCGCCACCAGCTCCATCGCCACCGAGATGATCAAGGGCAAAACCATCGAGGAAGCCCTGCAGCTCTCCAACAAGGCGGTGGTGGAGGCGCTCGACGGCCTGCCCGCCCACAAAATCCACTGTTCCGTCCTCGCGGAGCAGTCGATCAAAATGGCGATCGCGGACTATTACCGCCGCCAGGGCGTCGATCCCGAGCCCATCGTGGGGCCCCTTCCCGATCCGGAGGAGTTCGAGGCCTGTCATATATAAGCGCGGCCTCCCGTTTTTTCGTGCAGGGACGGATTTTCCGTCCCTGCATTTTTTACAGGCCATTGCCAGGCCGGCGCCGTTGCGGTATAATAAGCCGCAGGAAAAGGATCCGCTAGAAAATCCAACGGAAAGGGCGATGTCCCCATGCCCAAAATCGGAATCAGCAGCTATTGCCTTGCCGGACCCCTGGAAAGAGGAGAAATGGATCTCCCCGCGGTCATGCGGTGGGCCAAGGAGAACGGCGCAGAGCATCTGGAGCTCGTACCCATCGGCTATACCCTGCTCGAAAACGAAGCGCTTTGCCGTCAGGTGGCGGAAACCTCGAAGGCGCTCGCCCTGCCGCTTTCCAACTACGCCATTCCGGCCGACGTCCTGAAATGGGACGAGGAGGAACGCCGGGCGGAGATCCGGGCGATCCAGGCGCACGTGGACGTGGCCGCCCGCCTGGGTATTGCGCGGATGCGGCACGATATCGCCTCATTCGCCCGTCCGCGGGAGTCCGACACTCCCGCCGATTTCGAAAAGGAGTTCTTCATGATGGTGGAGGCCGCCGCCGAGGTCGCGGACTATGCCGCCCGCTACGGCATCACCACCATGGTGGAAAACCACGGTTTTTTTGTCAACGGCTCCGACCGGATCATCCGCCTGGCCGAGGCGGTGAACCGGCCCAATTTCAAAATGTGCCTGGACACCGGTAATCTGCTGTGTGTGGACGAGCCGCCCGAAACCAGCATCAGAAAATGCATGCCGTATGTCGGCATGATCCATCTCAAAGATTTCTATATCCGTAAAAAAGACCGTCTGGCCGGCCTTCACGGCCCGTTCGACTGCCGGGCCGAGGGATGGCTCGAATCGTTGGGCGGTACCATGCTGCGGGGCGCCATCCTGGGGCAGGGAGACATCGACATCGTGTCCATCGTCCGGAATATCCGGGCCAGCGGTTACGACGGCTTCGTCTCCCTCGAATTCGAAGGGATCGAGGACAGCCGCCGGGGGACTTACACCGGTCTCCAGACCGCGAAAAATCTCTTCGCGGATATCTGACCGCCACGAAACTGTAAAGCAGGAGTTGGCCGTTTTGAAATCTTCCCTTCTTCATTCCAGGGGCTGGAATCCCGGGGAGCTCCGCCGCGGCTTTGTCCAGACCATCCCGCTCGGAATCGGGGTCACCATATACGGGCTGGTATACGGTATGATGGGGCGGCAGGGCCTCCTTCCCTTCTGGATGATCCCGGCCATGTCCCTGTTCGTGTTCGCCGGCTCCTCCCAGATGTTGGCGGCGGAGATGATGATTTCCGGTTCCTCTCCCCTGTCGGTGATCATCACCGTGCTGGCGGTCAATCTACGGCATGTGGTCATGTCGGCCGATATGGCTGCCCATGTGCGGGAGGCGCCTGCGGGGAAAAAGGCGCTGGCCGCCTTTTTCCTGACCGATGAAGCCTACGCGGTCAGTTATCTCCGTTTCCAGCGGGAAAAAGGGTCGGTGTCCTACATACTCGGCTGCGGCCTGGATATCTATCTGTTTTGGAACCTCTCCAGCGTCGCGGGCTATTGGTTCGGCAACCTGGTCCCGCCCCTTCTCGAACCAGCTTTCGGATTCGCCATGGCGGCCGCCTTCCTGTCCATGCTCATCCCCACCGTCCGGAGCCGGCCGGCGCTCACCGCGGTGCTCGTCTCCGCCGTCACGGCCATATGCGGCTCGCTCTGGCTGCCGGGAAAATGGTATATCCTCCTCTCCGCCCTGACCGGCAGCGCCGCCGGCTTTCTCGCGGAGGAGCTCCGGAACAGGCAAAAGACCGCCCCGTCCGGCTGACCGGACGGGGCTACCCCCTAAAAACAGCCGGCGGGCCTCCACGGCATCCGGCCGGGAAAGGACGGACGTTTTCTTATGAACACCCCACAATTGCTGCTGACGCTGTTCGGCTGCGGGCTGGTGACGTATCTGACCCGGATGCCCACCCTGGTTTTCGCCGGCAAATGGAAAATTCCAGAGAAAGCGCGGCGATTCATGTCTTATATCGGCCCGTCCATCCTCACCGCCCTGATCGTCCCGTCGGTTTTCCTCACCGACGCGGGCTTCGACCCCAATCCGTTGACCAACCTCTATATTCTACCGGCCGCCGTCGTCATCGCGGTTTCGTTTTTTTGGAAAAAGCCGCTTCCCGCCATCCTGGCGGGTATCGCGTCCGCCTTTCTCCTCTCCCTGGTATTGTGAGCGGAGGCTCGGCGGTGCTTGTGGGATACCGGGATTTCCGGCGGTGATGAAAATCACATGATTTTATAGCTACCCAAGCCCTTGGGGCGGCAGCCCCTCTCTGTATGGCGTAGGTTCAGGTGCGGGCGTTTACGCCGATTTTCATAAAAAGAAAATCGGCCAGCAATCTGGAGGGCCGGGGGTTCTCCCCCGGGGGCGTTTTTGCCCACTTTTGCCGCCAAGGGCAAAAGTGGGTGGCCGCGCATTGGATATCCCTTTTCGTTAGGACAACGTTTTATATGCGCGGACAAACTCCAACACGCCATGCAAAAATGGGTCTGGCCTGCCGGCCACCTCCTTTCTCGGCGCCGAGAAGACCGGGTCGAACGCCGTCGAAATCATACGTGGCCTGCCCCGGCCCTCGCAAATGCTTCCGCATTTGCCCGAGGCTAATCGAGTAGGAACGGGGAAAGAAGCGTCAGGGGCATAACCCCTGAACCCCAGGTAATTGGCCGATTTTCTCTTTATGAAAATCGGCGGGTACGATGTTGCCTGTACAGACGATATACGACAAGGGGGCCCGGGGCCCCCGGGGGTTGCACTGATCAGGAATCCATATTATAATTACCACATAAAAACGAGAGGAGGCGGACGAAATGACCCAGCCGATACTGATAAAATCAAGCGTCGTTTTGTCCGCTGGATAGCCCTTTTTTACGCGGATAGCCGAACCGCTCCTGATTTTATCAGGAGCGGTTTTGCATATCCCAAAATAAGAGGAAAGAGGGCACAACATGAACGATTTGACGTTTATCCAGCTTCGGCGGGGCCATGAGGAGGACAGGCGGCGGTTCGAGAGCCTGATGGTTCCGTACTTCCGGGAACTCGACCGTCACCAGGGCCGGCATACGGATCCGGAATTTTTGAGAAACGTAACGCGCAGCATCCTGAGCATGCAGGGGCCTCATGACCGGCATCTGGAGCTCTGCTACGACGGCGATTCCCTCGTGGGGTTTTGGTACGGCAAGGTGGATCATCCGGAACACAAAGGCTTTATAAAGCCGGGCTACGGCTATATCATGGAATTTTATGTCATTCCGGCATACCGGCGGCAAGGGTACGGGACGGCGATGTTCCGGCGGCTTCACGGTCTTTTCGCGTCCCACGGCGTAAAACGCCTCTATCTGACGGCCGATCCGGTGACGGGAAAACCGTTTTGGGAGTGGATCGGCTTTCAAAACACGGGAGAGCGGTCGCCGGAAAACGGGCTGTCTATTTACGAAATGGGTATTGGAAACTGGCCGTCCGAAACGGCCCGGTCCTTGCCGGTTCGCGCAGACCCGGCATCGCCCGGCCACGCTGTCTGGCTCGACCGGCTTTATACCCAGAGCCGGGAGCGGCTGCACGGACCGCCCATATCGCTTCCGGAGTGGAGAAAGGTTCTGTCGGCGGGCGATCCCGATGAACGGAATTACATCCTCTCTGTAGGCGGGATGCCGGCCGCCTGGCTGCGGGTGAACGGACTGTTGGATCCCACCCTGTCCTGGATCAGCATGCTGGTGGTGGATGAGGGATATCGACGGCAGGGCGTCGGAAGATATGTGGTGACGTTCGCGGAAGAGACCATCCGCTCAAAGGGGAAAGCCCGGGTCCGCCTCCATACCACGGAAGACAACCTGCCCGCGCGCCGCCTCTACCGGAGCTGCGGCTATATCGTTCGGGAATGCGGCGAGCGGATGGGGGGAGACGGCCAGAAAAGACGGGTATATACCTTCGAAAAGGACTTGATCCGGCTCTAGGCAAATCTCAAGGGCCCCCGCTCTCACGGGGGCCCCTGTCTAAAGAACGGCGGATCAGGCCGTCTTTTTGCGGCGGACCAGGCAGAAGGCTGCCAGTGTGCAGCCGATCAGTGCGGCGGGAATCCAAACGAGGGCAGTGCGTCCCGTTGCGGGAGCGGACGCGTCGGACGACGCGGGCGGCGTTTCGGGCAGGAAGATGCCGTTCGTAAAGATGTCCCGGTCCACGTTGCCGTCGACGCCGGGCACGCTGGCGGACGCGTCGTACTGCCATCCGGCCCAGGCGGTCCAGGTGCCGATGTCGGAGGGACGCTCCACATCGTATTCCGCGATCCACAGCGGATAGGCGGTGATGGCACCGCTGTAGACATTGCCGGCGTTATAGGCGTTGGTGTAAACGCACATGGCAAATCCGGATAGCTCCTCCGCCCTTTGCAGGAAGGCCAGGGCCAGCCTGTTTACCGTGGCGTTGTCAAGGCCGTCTATGACGAATTCCATAGCCGGACGGCAGTCGGGTTCCTTATCCCGCACCAGCGAGGCGAAGTGCGCCGCCTGCTCGCCGGCCTCGGTCTCGTTTTCAGTGTCGACATAGTAGTAAAACCCGATTTGCATGCCGGCCGCCTTGGCCTCGGTGTAGTTGCGCTCAAAGTCGGGATCGGTGTAATCGCCGCCGCCCCCCGCGCGGATATACACGATGCCGTAGCCTGCTTCCTTGACTCTGGCAAAATCAATGCTGCCGCCTTGCCAGCGGCTGATGTCAATGCCGTCATATTGGGGTCCTTCGACCGGTGGGAGTGCAAAAGCGGTCATGGCTGTGGCCGTCAGAAGAGCGGCACACAGCAGGATGCCGCCGAGCAGCTTCCCGAATTTCTTCATTTTCAAGTGAATGGCCTCCTTTGATGATGAAACGTGCGAATCGTTTTGATGACCGTACACGCCCAGTATATGCCGTGAACGGAAAAACGTGAGTGTCGTCCACAATTCAGAACAAATGTTTGAAATTTGCCGAAATCCCCTTGCTTTTCCACTCCGCATCGTCTATAATCAGAGAAGTGAGACGCAAAAGGCCGGCCTGCTGCCGGCAGATGTGGAAAGCGAGGGCGCAGATATGGCCGAAGACAAGAAAAAAGCGTCGGATAAGGCGAAGGATAGCCAGACGGATAATAAGCATAAAGCGTTGGAGGCGGCGCTCGCCCAGATCGAGAAGAATTATGGAAAAGGTGCGGTGATGCGCCTGGGTGAGAACGTGGGGATGAATGTGGATTGCATCCCCACCGGTTCCATGACCTTGGACGCCGCCCTCGGCATCGGCGGCCTGCCCCGTGGCCGGATTGTGGAGATCTATGGCCCGGAGGCATCGGGTAAAACCACCCTCGCCCTCCACGCGGTGGCCGAGGCGCAGAAAATGGGGGGCGAAGCCGCGTTCATCGACGTCGAGCACGCCCTCGACCCGGTATACGCAAAAGCCCTCGGGGTGGATGTGGATTCCCTGCTGGTGTCCCAGCCCGACACCGGCGAGCAAGCGCTTGAAATCGCCGAAGCGCTCATCCGTTCGGGTGCCATTGATATCGTGGTGGTGGATTCGGTCGCGGCCCTGGTTCCCCGGGCTGAGATCGAGGGAGAGATGGGGGACAGCCACGTCGGCCTGCAGGCCCGGCTGATGTCCCAGGCGATGCGTAAGCTCGCCGGCGCCGTCGGGAAAACCAACTGTATCGCGGTGTTTATCAATCAGCTCCGCCTGAAAGTGGGCGTGGTCTACGGCAATCCCGAGGTGACGGCCGGCGGAAATGCCCTGAAATATTACGCGTCGGTCCGGCTGGACGTCCGCCGGACCGAGACCCTCAAAAACGGCGGGGAAGCCGTCGGGTCCCATACCCGGGTCCGGGTGGTCAAAAACAAGGTCGCGCCTCCTTTCAAGGAGGCGGAGTTCGACGTGATTTACGGGCAGGGGATCTCCCGGGAAGGGGAGCTGATCGACCTGGCCGTCAAATTTGAGATTGTCCAGAAATCGGGCTCCTGGTTTTCCTATAAAGAGGAACGCCTCTGCCAGGGCCGGGACAAGCTCAAGGACTATCTTCGGGAGCACCGCGAGCTGGCGGCCGAAATCGAAGCGCTCGTGCGGCAGGAATTTCAAAGGCAGACTGCCGCCGCCCGGGCCCCGCGGGAGGAACGCGCGCCGGTGGAGATCCCCCTGGAAGCGGCCGCCAAGTATACCTCCTCGGGCGCCAAGAGCAAAATTGACATCGTGGTGGATGAATAAGCGGTATGATACGGATCATCGAGGTGCGGCAGGAACGCGGGCATCAGGTTTGCCTTGTGCTGGACGGCGCGGAGGATGTCCGGATCGACCGGCGGGTCTGGGAGGAGTCGTCCTGCGGGATCGGCTCCTCTCTTTCGGAAGAGGGGCTGGAAGCGCTGTTGGCCCGTTCCCGCCGGACGCGCGCGAAGGAGAAAGCGCTGTTTCTCTTGTCTCGGCGGGACTATTCCAAGAAGGAGCTTTTCGACCGGCTGTCCCGTGAAAGAGGTCGCCGGCATCCTGAACGGGACGAGGCGGCCGCGGAGACGGTCCAGCGCATGGAGGAACTGGGCCTCGTCGATGACGAGGCCTATGCGGCGAGGCTGGCAGGGGAGTATATCCGGCGCCTTTATCCCCGCCGCCGGGCGGTGCAGGAGCTGTGCGGCCGGGGGATCGGTCGGGAGCTGGCGGAGGCGGCGGTGGACGGGATGGGTACGGCGGATGCCGACCTCGCCCTTGCATTGCTGCGAAAAAAATACTATAATAAGCTCCGCGACGCCGACGGCCGGCGCCGGACTGCCGCAGCGCTGGCACGGCAGGGCTTTTCGTATGAGGATATCCGCTATGCGTTTGCGCAGGCGGAGGCGGACCTCCCGGAGGAGGACTGACCGGTCCCGGCTGCCGCCGGGGGAAAGGCGGACAAACACATGGCAAAACGAGCGGGCAAGGTGGGCATGGTGTCTCTGGGCTGCCCGAAAAACCAGATGGACGCCGAGCTGATGCTGGCCCGGCTGCGGGACGCGGGCTATGAGATCACGGCGGAAAGCGGCCTCGCGGACGTGGTGGTGGTCAATACCTGCGGGTTTATCGAGGATGCGAAAAAGGAAGCCATCGACAATATTCTGGAGTTCGCCCAGCTGAAAAAGGAAGGCCAGATCCGGGGCATCGTCGTCACCGGTTGCCTGGCCCAGCGGTATCAGGACGAATTGGCCCGGGAGCTGCCCGAATGCGACGGCGTGCTGGGACTGGGCGCCAACGCGGATATCGTGGAGGCGGTGGATACCGTCCTCTCCGGCGGCAAAGCCGTATCCTTCCCCGACCGTTGCCGGTGGGTGCTGGATGGCCCCCGCCTGCTCACCACCCCCTCCTTTTTTGCCTATATGCGGATCGCGGACGGCTGCAACAACCGCTGCGCCTATTGTGCGATTCCGCTGATCCGGGGCGATTTGCGCAGCCGTGAGATGGACGCCCTTGTCCGGGAGGCGGAGGGGCTGGCCGCACAAGGTGTCCGGGAGCTGGTTCTGGTGGCGCAGGACACGACCATGTATGGACAGGATCTCGCCGGCCGTTCCCTGCTTCCCGAGCTGTTGGAGCGGCTGTGCGCCGTGGATGGCCTGCGTTGGATCCGGCTGCTCTACTGTTATCCGGAACATATTACCGACGAGCTGCTCTCCGTCATGCGGCGGCAGCCCAAGGTTTTGCGGTATCTCGATGTGCCGCTGCAGCATTGCAGCGGCCGGGTTCTGCGCGCGATGAACCGCCCGGGCGATCGGGAGAGTTTGACAGCGCTGTTCGGCCGAATCCGGGAGGCGCTCCCGGGAGTGGTTCTGCGCACCACTATCCTCGTCGGCTTTCCGGGAGAAACGGAGGCGGATTTTGAGGAGCTGTGCGCCTTTATCAAGGAACTCCGCTTTGAGCGGCTCGGCTGTTTTGCTTTTTCCAGCGAAGAGGGGACGCCGGCGGCCTCGATGCCGGGGCAGATTCCGGAGACGGTCAAAAGCCGCCGCCGGGATATCGTCATGCAGACGCAGGAGCGGATCGCCGATGCGTATAACCAGGCGCAGTTGGGGAAAACCCTGGATGTGTTGGTCGAAAGCTTCGACCGGTACGCGGAATGCTGGTTCGGCCGGAGCGCAGCGGACGCGCCCGACATCGACGGCAAGGTCTTTTTTACGACGAAAACCCGCGTGGCCCCTGGGGATCTGATCCGGGTACGGATTACCGATTGCCTCGACTGGGATCTGCTGGGCGAGCGGGTTTGACACCGGAAATCGACGCGGCGGGGCCTCTGCTCGACAGCCGCCGATGATCCCATGACCAGAGCCGGTTTCGACTCGGGAGAATCTCCCCGGCATTTTCACCGGGATAAACCAAAACGGAGGGCGGCGGACAGATCTGTCCGCCGCCCTCCGTTTGTTCAAAAAGAGGGGAAAATTTGAAAAATTGACACTACGGCCAAGTGCTATTTAACCGTTTAAGCGACAAGAGGGCATGAATGCATTTATAACTGGTGGGGGACAAAGAGAGCAGGCCGAACTTGCGAGGCGCCGCGGTCTGATGGCCTTTGTCCGGCAGCGTGCCGAAAAAAGTTCGGCACGCTGGACGGGCTTCATGGCCCGAGCCGTTTTCCGTCATCTGCCGCCATGCTATTTGGCCTGGATGGACTGGGTATATTCGCTGGGAGTCATGCCGGTAGCCTGCTTGAAGTGGCGGGAGAAATAATGTACCGACGCGTAGCCGAGCCGGTCGGCGATCTGGGTGATGTTGCCGCTGCCCTCCCTCAACAGCCGTTTGGCGTATTCGATTTTGAGCATGCGGTAATATTCCATCACCCCCATGCCGGTTGCGGCCTTGAAGATGGTTTTGAGGTTGGTGGCACTCTGGGCGGAAAACCGGCAGACCTGGGCGAAAGAAAGCCCGTTGCAGAGATTGTCCTCCATATACGCAATCACCCGTTCGGCAAGGTCGTGGTCAGAGCGGCGCTTGACCGAGGAGGAGACTTTCACCTCCCGCGCCTGCTCAGCCCCCCGGCGGATCATCCGGATGAGCATCTGCTCGAGGAGGGAAACCACCATCTGCTCGCTGCCGAAGGCGCTTGAAGACGCCCGGACCATCTGGACGGTCCGAGGATCGTCAAGAGGGGAGGCGAACGCGTCCCGCGCCTCCGCAACCAAACGGGAGAGCAGTGCCCGTTCGTCCCCGTCCAGCCGCAGAATCT
>ERZ825896.2487-NODE-2487-length-17508-cov-9.307741_pt1 | contig 17508 bp, 8 predicted proteins | sample MGYA00519858_ERZ825896 | MGnify/ENA primary metagenome ERZ825896 (study PRJEB31778, sample SAMEA3449214) | human gut metagenome | biome: human gut; feature: human-associated habitat; material: faeces | place: United Kingdom | collected 2010/2012 ...
ATGGGTCGCAAGATTTTGGATTTAGATTTTAAGTGTAGCAAGTGTTGAACTCCCGAGTTCTTTTGTCGTTATTCCGGAAATATCACTATGCAATATTTCCTATCATAATAAAAAAGTCAAAAAGGGTATTGACAGTGAGACCAAAGAGTGGTAATATAGTCAAGCTGTCGTTTGAGAGCAGACGAGCTTTTCTCTCACAGCCACGCGGAAGCGGATCGGCCGGGATGAAAAAGTTCGAAAAAAAGTTTAAAAATATTCTTGACAAAGCGTATGCGGTTTGATATCTCATTTTCGACAGGTAGGAAATCAAAAGGAGACGTTAATGGTTGAAATACCAACGGTTGCGTCTCCTTCACCTCTTTTTGAAGTGTTGTATCAGCAGCACCTCTCAAAATTTTTTTAGACTTTTTTTCTGCAAATTGCGTTTAAGTTTTTTGGCAGGTAATACTTTCGATTTAACCCTAACTGAAAACAGGCTTCTAAGGCGTTCAGCACCTGTGAACCGGTATACTGTGCGGAATAATACAGGTCTCCGATATTCGCCACTTCCATGTTTTGCAGGGTCTCAATAATATTGCGCGTTGTAAAATGCTGATTCTTGTCATAACGATTGAGCTTCACTTCAAGCAGCCGATAAATCAGTAATGCGGTATAGCAGATCATGAAGTGCGCAATGATCCTTTTTCTGGTTCTGTGAAAATACGGTCTTGAAATAAAATCGTTTTTTAGGATGCGGAAGCATTCTTCAATCTTGTAGCGCTGCGCATTGATCGCAAGAATCTCTTTTACTTCGTCATTCAAATTCGTTGCAATCGCATAGAAGCCATCGTATTTCTCTTCTTCCGCAATTTTTTCATAATCGATTTCGTACTGTACTTTAGAATCAGAAGCTTTTTTGATGAATCTCGTGACATCGTTGGGGCCTTTTTTGTATTCGTCCGGCTCCAGGTGTTCTAAGATCTTCTTGGCTCTTTCAATTTGACGATTCCGGATAAAACGCTGATATTCAAAACTTTTTCTGGAAAAGGTGATGATCACATGCTGTTTTAGGACCGCTTTTGATTTTACATTTCTTTTTTTGCCGTTCGCAAAGACCTTTTCTTCGGAAAGACCAACATCCATGAGCGTGTCCGCATCGATCACTTTGTAGGCCGTGTCCCTGTACAGGGCCAAATTCTTTGGATCCGCTTTATCAAACTGCTTCATGGCTTCAATGGAAACGGGAGTCTCATCGGAAAGAAGTTTGTATTCGAAATCATTGAAAACAGCCTCTTTGAGTTTGTCGGAAAGTTTCTTGATGGACTGCGTAACGATGAAAGCTCTGCCGCCCATCGCATTGTAGCTGCGGATGTGATAGGAGCCAAGCCCGGCATCGGCACAGTAAATGAATTTGTTCTTTTTGTCACCGAACATGCGAATCAGTTCTTTTTCCAAGGGAAGCACGGTGGTCTGTTCGTTGGCGTTTCCGGGTGTGATACACATCGAAATCGGAATCCCGTTCGTATCCATGAACAGTCCCATTTCGACCAGAGGATTCGGCTTGTGATCTTTTGCAAGGCCATATTGTCTTAAACCGGTTAAAACTTCTCCGGTAATCGGGTCTGTGTATTCTTCGTCCGCAGATTCGGCTTCACAGTAGTAGTTGGTGCAGTCATAGTAGCAGACTGTGGTATTGCGTTTGACGACTTTGTTGCTGGCGTGAAAAAGATATGCGATGTAATCATCATAGTTTTCAGCCATGAGATCCATGGTGCGCAAAATATGCTGATAATCGAAATCCGGTTCTTCAAAAAAATGATTCATTTTTTCAAGGCTGCCGAGTTTTGAATCCGGGTCGAGGATTCTGGCATAGGTCAGGAAGCGATTCACCAGATCCGGAGAAAATGTGAATTTTCGGTCTTTTGTTTTTTCCTGAAAGAACTGCTGGATTTCGAGCTTGCGGTAAAGATGCGCAAGATAAAAATATCCTACCGCTTTGCGTGTGCTTTCGGAGACGACTTTTTCGGACGATTTCACCTTTTCAGAGAAGTCAAGCAGAACCTCCATACTAACTTGATTTTTTTCCTCCATCGCTTCGTTGTACTTGGCGACCTGTGCTTTTGCGTAGGCAAGCGGATCATCGGTGATGGCTAAAAGTTCCGAATGCTTTCCGATCGTTGCAATATTTTTTGTTGTTGTTTTTTTTCCGTTGCGAATACCTAACTGAATGTAGTAGGTGGGATCTTTCGCTTTTGTATTGTAACCGAGTTTCATAGAGATATTATATCACATCAGAAACAAAAGTACAACAGTTACAACGAATTATTTTCTTGAATTTGACAAAAAATTTCATAAAAAAAGCCCATTATTTCAATGGGTCGCAAGATTTTGGATTTAGATTTTAAGTGTAGCAAGTGTTGAACTCCCGTCAAAATCGACACCATAGCTGCTGTTTTTGCAGAATTTGCTCGTATTCTGTTGTAATTTCGGAGGCGTTATGGTAGAATGTATTCTGTAAAGTTATAAGCACTTTGGGAGATTTTATTTTCAACAGGAGGAACCCATGACGGTCCGTTATGACAAACTTTGGATTTTGCTAATCAAAAACAAAATGAAAAAAGGCGAGCTGGCCAAGGCTGCGCACCTGTCGTCCCATACCATGACCCAGTTGAACAATAACCGTCTCGTCTCCATGTCTGTCATGCTCCGATTGTGTAAGGTGTTCCATTGTGACATTGGAGACTTGATGGAAGTAGTAGAGGATGAAACAAACTAAGCGGTAATTCTACCATGTATGCGTGAGGTATAACCAATGGACAACAATGCAAAGCTCCGCCCGCTATATCTGGCGAAGATTCTATATGAGCGCACCGATGAAGACCACTATCTGACCACGATGCAGCTGGCGCAGATCCTCGAAGCAGAATATGGCATCTCGTCGCACCGGCAGACCATCAAGACGGACATTGAGCTTCTGCAGCAGTTCGGAATGGACATCCAAGAAGTAAAGTCCACTCAGAACCGCTATAACCTCATTAGCCGTCAATTTGAAATCGCTGAGCTGAAGCTGCTGATCGATGCTGTGCAGTCCTCCAAGTTCATCTCCAAAGAACGCAGCGAGCAGATGGTCTCCAAGATTGTCACACTGGCCGGACAGCACAAGGCCGAGGAACTGAAGCGCAACGCTTCCGTGGAGGGAAGGGTGAAGTCGGAAAATCGACAGGATTTGCTGATCGTGGATGCAATCAATGAGGCCATCAATGCCGGAAAGAAGATTACCTTCCAATACTTTGCCTACAACATCCGAAAGCAGAAGAAGCTGCGCCACGACGGCGAACGGTACATCTTCAGCCCCTATCGTCTAATCTGGAACGGCGATTATTACTATGTACTGGGCTATTCGGACAAGCATCAAGCCATCGGAAGCTTCCGTGTGGACCGTATCAGCGCCCGTCCTGACATTCTTTCGGAGGAAGCCGTACCGGTCCCGGCGGACTTCGGTGTCGATGATTTTCTTGCGACCACCTTCCGGATGTACAGCAGCGAGTGTCAGGAGGTAGAACTGATCTGTGACAACTCTGTGATCGATGCAATCATCGACCGCTTCGGGACAGATGTGACCATCTACGCCTGCGATATGAGCACCTTCCGCGTGATCGTCCGGGTGGCCATCAGCCATATCTTCTTCAGCTGGATTTTCGGCTTCGGCGGGAAGGTCAGAATCAAAGAACCTGAAGAAACTAAAAGACAATATGCAGCAATGATTCGTGATGCAGCTGCGGAATTAGAGTAGAACGAGAGGTTTGCGATATGGGACGCCTGATGGGATCTTCCAATTCGAACAACTATGGCGAACAGATTTTTATTAACAAGGCATCAGAATACCTGGATGATACCAATATCATATACTGGAACCGTCAGCTTTTCGGGAAAGAATTCGATGTCTGTATTCTTATGCCCGAAAAAGGAATCCTTGTAGTTGAACTTAAAGGATGGCGCGAGGAGAATATACTACGCATTGAAAATAATGATTCAGTGATTATTCAGACCAACGATGGTGAGGTATCTGCATCACCGCAGAAGCAAGCCCGAGGATATCGTTTTTCCATTGAGCGCCATATTCGTCAGAATATCGGCAAGTTCCCGCTTGTATATCAAATGGTCTGTTTGCCACAGGTATCCAAGGCGTTCTTCAAATCTCACCGGCTGGATGTGGTCATGGAAGAAAAGTTTACGATTCTCAAGGAGGATTTGAAAGACAACACATCCTTTTTCAATAAGCTGGATCAAGCACTCCGTGAGGTTTGTCATTGGAACAGAGATCCATTTGACCGGAGAACCATGTTGGAGGTCCGTAACCTGTTTGAGACAGATATCAATGTTGACGAAGATGGCGAATCCGAAATTGAAAAAGAACTTGCCTCATCCTATCATCGGCATGACTATTCGCGCTTTTACTATTTCAACGAATTCGATCAGATGTCCGGCAATACCATCAACGATATGGTGGCTCAATATTTGCACGGCTGCAAACTGTACTGCGTCTTCTCCAAGAAAGCACAGATGCTTGCTGTCATCAAAGCCCTTGATACTGCCCTTACGCAAAGGGGGTTAGTCCGTAATCGCGACAACATCGAAATTGCATTTGACGAGCAAAAAAGCCATACTCCTCTGGCTGAGTCTGTTGGGGATATGTTCATGGGATTCCATTGTTCCATGAGTGTATTGAGTGCGCCCTTTGATAAGAATACGACTTCCTTCGCAATCCCAAATGGCAGTTACAGTTCTGCCCAAAAACGCATACTCGAAAAGCTTAGTGAGCAGAGCCAGTTTAACTTTGAGCAGTACCAAGTTGAACATGCAACCCCCGAAAAGAATATTGTCATTCGTGCTGGTGCCGGTACTGGAAAAACCTATACCATGATTTCTCGCATTGGCTTTATCTGCTATACGCAAAATGTCCCGCTGCAGAAGATGGCCGACCGCATTGTGATGATTACATTCACCAATGAAGCTGCCGACCAAATGGAGGAAAAGCTCAAAGCATATTTCAAAAATTGCTACCTGGTAACCTCAAAACCCGCTTATCTGCAGATGATCTCGCAGATTGACCATATGCAGATAAGCACCATTCACTCCTACGCCAAGAACCTTATCGCTCAGATGGGTACTTCGTTTGGATATGGAATTGACTTAAGTATTACATCTAGCGAGTTTTATCGCCGTAAAAAGATCTCTGATTTGCTTGATGCCTATATTTATCAAAAAGAAATGGAGCAGGGCAAAAACTATACCGACAAGCTGGGTATGCCTGTTTATGCTATCCGTGACAGTATCCTTGATTTTATCGGAAAACTTCACAACAAGAGTGTAGACATTGGAGCTATTGAACCCCAAGACTTCGGGACCCTTCTGAACAATGAATCTCACGGCGAACTGCATGAGCTTCTTGCGAGTGTAATTCCTGCCGTGGAGCGTGAATACTTTGAGGAACTCATTGAGGACAACAAAATTCACCTTAGTTCCATGATGTCTGTTCTCAATCGTTTTATCAACAATCCAGAAAGCGAAAGCAGAATCAGGGAACTAAAAAAAGATAAACACGCCCAGCAGTTTATGTTCGTCGATGAGTTCCAGGACACCGATGACTCTCAAATCGAGTCTCTGCTGCGTATTTCACAGGTTCTTGATTATAAGCTGTTCCTTGTAGGCGATATTAAGCAGTGTATTTACCGTTTCCGTGGTGCAAAGGAAAAAGCCTTTGACCAATTAGGTATCGCAGAAAATCCCGATAAATGGTTGGAGTTCTCTCTGCAGCGGAACTACCGCACCGACAAGCATTTACTTGATATCTTTGATCGGTCCTTTACCAAATGGGGGAAACTGGACGAAGAACTTCTTACTTATGATGAAGATAAGGACAGGCTTATTGGAACACAGGATTATAACGGCAAGTATTTAACCGATGTAAATCGTTTCTATCGTAGACTTCCCACCACAAGCGAAGAGATGCGCATCCCGATTCTTGTAGAAGAAATCAAGCGCATTCAGAAGCGTATCCAGTATGAAGAGAGCCATGGCATGAAGCTCTCTCCAAAAGAAAAGAGCATTGCAATCCTTGTTCGCGAAAACTGGCAGGCTGACATGATTCGTACAGATTGTGCCCGTCTCGGAATTAGCGTACATACCAACACAGGCGGTGACTTGTATATGTCCCAGCCTGCCATTGATATGCTCACTTTGGTCAACGCACTAGTACATTTTGATGAGGCCGACTACCTGTACAACCTCGTGACATCGAACTTCTTTAATCTCGACATTCCTAAATCCAACCTGTACGAAATTCGCATGAAGATTCGCACCGGCGGCTGGAGAGCAAAGACGGACGAAAAGGAGCAAGTCAATTACCTTATCAACTTCATGAACCTGATGCTTGCGAACACCGTTGATAAGAATAACAAGTGGGAATATATTGTTGCCAGCCTCAGAACGCAGCCTATTCTGCAAGCAATCCGCAAGGTCTATAACACTCTCGAGCCTTGGAAGCATTTCAGCAATGACCCATGGAAACAACACTATTATCAGTTGAATGTCGACCTTCTATTTGAGCAGATTATCAACGCCTGCAATGTAGACAGACTCACCATCAATACGCTACAGGAACATCTTCATAATAGTATCGTTTCACAAGTATCTGTCGATAGCAGAACCCCAGCACAGAATGAGGAAGAATCTGCCATTCAGTGCATTACGGTTCACAAATCGAAAGGCCTTGAATATGGTCATGTAATCATGCCATTCTGCTCGGCATCTATGGACTTCATCAAAAGGACGCAGTTGCAGATCAGCGCTACCAAGTATCAAGGTAGATATCGTATTGGATATAGCATGAGTGTGAGCGATTTCGGCGAAACCGTCCAGAACGACTTCTACGATGAAATCATTGAAAAGTCTGAAAAGGCCCGCGAGGAAGCTCGTGTCCTCTATGTTGCTATGACAAGATCGATTCGCTCCTTCTCTTGGATTGAGATCCAAGGAAAGCAAAATCTGTCTTGGCAGAATCTCATAGAAACGGAGGTTTAAGAAATGCCGTTTAAAATCTACACATACGAAGACCCTTACAAATTAGATAAAGCGGATTTCTGGAGTGAGATTTCTGCCTTGCCCCACTTCTGCAGTGCACGAACCCTTGTCAATGGTCTCAAGGATGTATTGGGCGATAATATCAAGGGCTTAATCTGCCCATTGGATGAACTTGTCCAGCACGAAGAGGTCTACATGCAGTGGACCGACAATATTAGCCTCCGGGTGCAGCAGTACAGCGCTTTGTCCTCTGTCTTCAAGCAGCTGTTAGAGAAGCGCAGAATCAGCAAGCCTTTCCACATGGCTTTAGAGCAGAATCAGAATCATTTCCTCGAAGCTATACGCCTTTTTATTGAGCTTGATATCTCCGCATCTGCTATTGACGGAAGTAAGGGCAATACCGAGCAAAAGCTCTTTGTTCACATGCTCAAAAAGGCACAGGAAAGCTCTCTCTTCCGGTTTCCCCAAACACCTTCTCGCGAGAAACTAAAGGAGATTGTTGTTTCACTCGCCAAGAAGGAAGTTGAAGAATGTACTGGAACGCCGCAGGAAGTAAAGTGTTGTGAAAGAGCGGTTGGCGTAACCAAGGAGCTGCCGTTTAACAGCATCGTTGTTCATGGCGTGCATCAGTTTACGCCGGTGCAGCTTCGTCTCCTGCTTGCTATGGAAAAGATGGGTATGACCATCATTTTTCTATTCAATTATCAGAAGAAGTACTCCAAGATTTACTCCTCTTGGAACGATATCTATGGGTGCTTTGAAGTGCCCATCCATCACGATACCGTTGTTCACGAGTACACGCCTCCCACTATGCAGAATCCGAGTAACGCTCTGGCTTGCGCCCTTGGTGAGATATGTGAGGACAGAAATGCCGTAGGTAGTGGTATGCTCAGAAAGTGGTATAAGCTGTACAAGAGTGTTCAGCTTATGGAGTTCGCAAATATTACCGAGTACGCGCACTTTGTCTCCAACCACTTTGATGCTGCCATTCAGCGCTATTCCGAATCGCGTAGCGTCATGGAAAGGGGCAATGATGTGTGGAGCAATGCGGCAGTTCTGCGGTATTTGGATGAGCAGGTATATACTGCAAATCGCGATGTACATACGCTGTTGAAAATCTATTACCCCGAATATGCCAAGAACCGCCATTTTCTCTCTTATCCTATTGGCCAGTTCTTTTCCGCGATTTATCGCCTTTGGGATTATGAGAATGGCAAGATCATCTTTGATGTTAATGCGATCAAAGAGTGCTTGTCCTCTAATATTCTAAGCGTTGCCCCCGGCGAAGTACTGCTCCGAACTTTCTACAATGTTGAGATTCTCTTTGAGAATGTGACTACCTATGACGAGTTTCGGCGCGAGATTGTTGAGGGGTATGCAAAGAACTATGACAAACTGGCTGATACCCCTGGCAATGATGCTCTTTCTGAGCTCAAAAACCTGTCTATCTACAACAAGTACAAAGTCACCAAGAAGGATTTGCTTGCCCTTATTCGTGCTATCGAAGAGATCAACGAGATAGCCACGTACCTTTTCGCATTGGACAATTCTCGCGAGGACTTCATCAACTTTGGTAAGCACTTCCACAATCTTGAAGAGTTCCTCAAGCAGCGTGAATTGGCACTTGCAAATGAGCAGGAGCGAGCTTTGATTACAGCACTTCAGTTGCGTCTGGATAAGATCAAACCAGAACAGTCCACTTTCTCCGGAACATTCCGAGACTTAAAAGAGGGCCTCTACTACTATCTGAAACAGAAGAATGACGAAGATCAAGGCGTTGACTGGATTGTAAAGAACTACGAACAGATTGATGGCGATATTCTGCAAAGCAAGCGCCAGTTTGAAAGAGAGCAGCACAAGGTCTACCACTTTGCCTGTGTATCTGACCGTGACATGAATATGACCGTCAACGATCAGCTACCGTGGCCGCTGACTGATGAGTTTATTCGTGCTGCTTATTCTCCTATTGACCTGCAGTTTCAGGTTTACTACACAGCGCTGGGCGAACGCAGTAACTTCCTCAGATACGCTCTTTTCTACGGCCTGTGCTACAACCGCTGTGATGCTCGTCTCAGCTATGTTAAGCAGTACGGAGATGAAACAACCGAGCCTTATGCATTGCTGACCATCTTGGGATTGAAGCCTAAAGCTGAACTTTTAGAAAGCGTCAACAAGCCTGCCCCGTTCTCTATTTCTGTTGGCCAAGAACTTACCAAAGGAATCAAGTATGATCGATTCCAAATGATGGACATGTTCCTATGCCCGTATCGTTTCTTTTTGGATTATGTAATGGAAAACAGCCCGGTCGTACAGGGCAACTTCCTGTATCAAAAGTATTTTGAGAATCTGCTGATCGAAGCGGTATGGAAACGGGTCGGCAAACGCAAGCGTTCTGACGCCATGAAATACCTGCCCAAGATTCTGGAACAGGAAGCACAAAAACTTGAGCCATTCTTCAAATTCTGGAAAGCGACCGAGATCTTCGACCTCAAAGCAAGAGCAAGAAACTACCTTGTTCATGAAGTTATTACAAATGGCAGTGGTTTGTTTGTCAAACCATATGACTCCGAGCACATGAATATGCGCAAGCACTTTGGTGCAGCATTGTTTGCGGTCGATGTTTCTGAAGTGGAAAGAAAGAATCCATATCAAGAATTTGAGGCACTTGTACGAAGAGATGGATGGAATAAAATCTATTCTCTCCACCGATTACCACTACCCGGAAATCAGGAAAAAACAGATATCCTTCGCAATGAAACAAAACTATATCTAAATCAAGCTTGCCGAAAAGACAAGACGGCAATTCCTTCCGATTGGTGTATCTATTGCGTTCATAGAGAGAATTGTATGGAATCTTTCCTACGCAGCGAGGTCGGCATGTCTAGCTCTAGAAATGAACCCTGCATCAATCGCTCTGTCAGAGCAAATGCTCCTGCCAAAACCACTTTGCCTCCTGTGTGTGAGCAGGAAATTATTGATGTGGAGGCAGTTCCCGCTGAACCTATTGTCCCTGCAACCGCAAGCATTATCGACACTGCACCTGCGGTAGAAGCTCCTATCGTGGAAACTCCTGTTGTGGATGTTCCCGCTGTAGAAGCTCCTGCTTCTGAAGTTGTCTTTGTGGAATCTCCTGCTGCAGAAGTACCGACTCATGTGGATACTCCCAAGTCTCCGGAATTGAGTATCTTCGAGCAGATGTTTCGGCAGATTCAAGAAATGGTGGAGGGAAACCGACAGGAAATTCAGAGTCTAAAGGGTGAACTTGCTGCAAGACAGTCTCGCCGCGAGGATACTACGCGTATTCAAGCTCGATTGGAAGACGAAGAGCACAGAAGCCAAGAGCTTCTGGACAAGCTTGCGGAAACTGAGAGTCGCCTTGCAACGAGTGAAGCACAAGTGAAGAAGCAAAGGGAACTTGAGTTTACAGAGAGCGAACTTGCCGAGCTGCGGAAGTATTCTACGATCATTGTGTTTGACACATGCTCCATTATGAACTGTCCCAATCTTCTCGATGGAGTAAACGATGGGGAGCTGGTTGTGGTCCCCAAGGATGTAAACAATGAGCTTGAGCACCACAAAACAAGATTTGGCGCGGATGATCGAAAATTCAAAGCGCAAAAAGCTATTACGGCAATCTTTAATTACAAGAGACGCTTCCCGCTTGCTTATGCAGATGGCCTGCCTAGTTTAGTTCCCGAAGCCTATCGTGCAAAAGCTGACGAAAAAGAGCAAAACGATAACAAGATTTTGGCTGTCGCACTCCGCTATAAGATCTATACGGACATTCCGGTGCTTTTCATCACCGATGACAGAAGCCTTTCTAACAAGGCATCTGGCGAGGGACTTGATGTGTGGACATCTAAAGACTTTCTTGCGCCTCCCGAAACTTCTTTCGATGATGAGAGTCCCACCGTCCCAGGAACGCCTGCGCCTATTCCTGAACTGGAAGCGCAGATCGCTGAGGCAACGGCAGCGGAAACCCCAGCTCTGGAAAGCAGCGAGGAAGAAGGACTTGATGCAGAGGCCGCAGAAACCAAAAGGCAAGCGAAAGCCAAAGAAGAATACCTTGCACAAAAGATCAGCACAAAATTGCTTCATTTAGAGGCAAGCCAAATTTCGCTTCTGCAGAATAACGGTATTAAAACCATAGCTGATTTCATGGCTCAGACAGAGAATAGCTTTGCCAGCATGAAGGTCAAAAAGGGCATTCCTTTTACAGCGCGATTTTTGAAAGAGCAAGAAACCATTCGATGCAAACTTGAGAATCTATAATATTGCAGGAAACCACCGATGCAGCCTTGGTTTCTTGTCAAGCTGAGAAAGGAGAGCTGCGTATGTTAGTAGGGTGTTATTATCGATGCCCCATAGTCATTGAAGAAGGTGACAAAGACCATCCCCGTTTCTATGTCCTTGCTCAGCTGGACGAGTACAACGAAATTGCCGATGCAATTAAGGTCAAAATGCACGACCTTTTGGGTAGTAGACAATACTATGAGGAAATCTTTCAGCATAATGTGTTCTTTGCTCAAGCAGTTGCTCGTTGTGAGGCTAGTCCTGGTGGTGTCGTTGATAGTCGATGGGGACGAGGCATAGTCGTGTCTCGTGCCTCCGAACCCTACGCAGAGGATAAGCCCTATTGGTATTGGATTAAGTTTCCCAACGGTAAGTATGCCAAGGAATGCGAGACCGAGCTGAAGTTTGACTATTCACAAATGAATTACGCGCCGGACAAGCAGCTTCGGGCCTATGAGTTTCAGCATCCCACATGGTTTATCAACCACCTCAAGGTAAGCAAGAACCTTCATCTTGTGAATAATGCCACTTATGGTTTCCGAGTTCTGGCCGGTTGTCGAGCCTTTTTGCTCCCACATCAGATTAGCACAGTTGCCCGATGCTTTGAAACTACTCCTGTCCGCTATATGTTGGCAGATGAGGTCGGCTTGGGCAAGACTGTAGAAGCGTGTTCTGTTCTCAGCATACTAGCAAGCGAGAATAAGGACCTCCGAGTGTTGATTCTTGTGCCGGGCGCCTTGGCAAGTCAATGGAAAAACGAGCTGCATTACAAGTATGGTTTAAATGCAGATATCAACTCTCCTCGTTCAAGGATATGTTTGCTTTCCATGGAGGATATCGGCAAGTCTTTGCTGACCCTCTCTACTCCGTGGGATCTCGCAATCGTAGACGAAACACATAGACTGCTTGCGAATGATGCTTGGTACAACCAAGTACAAAGTCTCAGTAGAAGAGTCAAACATATTCTGCTTTTGTCTGCCACTCCCATCCAGGATAGAAACGAAGAGTATCGCCGCCTCCTTGCGCTTCTTAATCCGGAGCAATATGAGAATATGTCTGCAGAACACTTTGCGTGGATGGTCAAGAGACAAAAGCGGATTCAAAAATCCGCCAACTTACTTTTGGGTTATCTGGAGCGTTATGATGAGTACACTGAAATCATTATTGATGATCTGAACAACATCGCGGAGACCTTGGAAGATGCTGCGTTTGAAAAAATGGTTCAAGAAATTGACCTGAACGCAGAAGATAAAGGCCTATCTAAAGTCAAGCAGGCATTGGCCTATATTTGCGAGAATTACCGAATTGAAAGAAAGGTAATCCGCAATCGCCGTCAACTGATTTTGGAAAAGATGGCGAAACGAACTTTACATGCTATTCCGTACACTCCATTGTCCCTTAATGAAAACTATAACGAAATCGGTGCAATTCAGAATACTCTCGCGTATCTTTCAGACAATGGTGAGGATGATGAGAATTATGTGACCGAAACTGCCATCCCGCTCCTTTCTGCTCTGTTCAGCAGCCCTTGGGCCTTTGAGGATGCTCTTCGCAGGCTCAAAATCGACGATGGCATATTATTGGAGAGCGCGGCCGCTTGGCGACGCCAAGCGGAAAACGAACACAGCTTAGTCAATATAGCTCTTGACGAAGATCCTGATTTGATTAAGGGCCGCTTGATGACCGCCATGGACTATATTGATCAGGAGACAGATATCCTTGACGATGAAAGCTGTAAATTGGTCGTGTTCACGGCTCATAACGCTACCCTCATGGAGTTCTTGAAGCTGTTCAATGCAAGGTATGCGGATATGGGCGTTCATGCCGTAGCTTTCGGCAATCACATGGAGCGCGAAGAGCTGGAAGACAGCGTGTATGCTTTCCAGAATGACCCGGAATGCCGTGTGATTATCTGCGACGAAACTGGTGGCGAGGGGCGAAACTTCCAAAATGCAGCTCAAGTCATTCATCTTGATATTCCTTGGAATGCCAATGCCCTTGAGCAGCGTATTGGTCGTTTGGACCGCCTTGGACGTAATCCGGATATGGATGTAAAGTCGGTCGTTATTTATGCAGATACCTCTGTTGAAGAGCAACTCTTCCATATTTGGAAAGACGGTATGAAGCTGTTTGAACAGTCTTTGAGTGGGTTGGAAATCATCACCGGCGAACTGAATGAGCTAATTATCGAAGCTCTGTTGGATGACTATTACACTGGACTTAACAATGCGTTTGATGACATTCTGGACCAAGCAGAAGAAATGCGAGAGAGCGTTGAAGACGAACAGGATTTTGACCTTGGGGCAACTTTGTATCGTCCACTGTCTCAAGGCATTGATAATGTTCTAAGTATATATGCATCCGAAGATGACAATCTGTTCGCTACCGCTATGATGGGGTGGGGAAAACAAGCTGGACTAAATCCGGAGAAGCCAACCAAGACCGGTTTGATTGAGTTCAGAGAAAGCAGCTTTAGCGTAAACGCAGCAAGGCAGTCTCTTTTTATTCCTCCAGACTGGAAACGATACAGCAATACGTCAATCATGCGAAGAGAAGGAAAGATTCTTGGTTCCTTTGATCGAGGAACTGCGGCTACACGGGAGGACATACTATTCTTTGCACCCGGCGATGCCGTATATGACTCAATTATTTCTAACGCTGTTGGCTGTAATCGCGGTAGATGCACCGGCATTGAAACGACCGGCACGTACAATTATGACGGCCTTGTTTACATCTACAACATCGCTCCCGAATTGGACGAACTGCTCGAAAATGAGATGCCCATGCAAACCTTGGCTCAATACAAGATGTATCTCCCGCTGAGGCAGATTTTCGTAGCAATACCCCTTAACATAAAGAGCAAAGAGATTCCTGAAAAAGAGGTTGTAAAAACGCTACTTACGTTGCGCCCCAACAATGCTGGGCATGTCGGTCGCAGAAGTGCCGGTAGATTGTCTATTTCTCCGTTGGAGCGTTTTATCAGCCGAACTCCTCCAAGCACATGGGAGCCGTTGGTAGATAAGTATTCTGCAGCTGCCTATGCCCGTGCCCGTGCAAGACTTGAAAAACGGTCTGATCTCGAAGCTGCCGAAAAGGAAATGCAGCGCGTCTTAAACGGATACAGAGCTGAGTGCATCTACTTTGAGCGCGACATGTCCGGCGTTGAAGAACGGGAGCGTTTGTTCGATATGACGCTCCGCGCACTTAAAAATGCGAAACCTGTATTGGATGCAGTATGTTTCTTGAGGGTGAGAACTAATGGACAGTAAAGAGGTATTACAGCAGTACATAGTCGGCGCGATGAAATCCGAGATCGCGATTGCGGAACTTGAAAAGAATCTCGTTGACACTTCTACGCTGTTGAAAATGCAAGAGGTCGCAAGATCGCGCTATGTGATTGGCTTCATTCGTCGCGTTATCCAGTTCGAGTGCGGTGAAGCATCTGCGAAAGATCTCTGCTTAAATATCCGTGACATTGCTTTGGTGCTTGGTCGTATAAGGTTGACTGAAAAGCTATTCAATGTCGTGCGCGAGTATGGTTCAGAGTTTGATCTCGTCAGTGAAAACGATCTACAGGTGTCTTGCTTGCATCACATTCCTGAATGGCTTGAGCCTCAGCGGTATGTTAAGGATGTTTATGCCCTTCGCCATAATGATGATATTGAACTGGAGAGCACTTCTTCCGGTGATGCAACATTAGCAAAGCACACTGGATTTAATGCATACAAAAGTTTTGAGCAGAAAATTGCGGTTCATACTGCATTGAATTTACCTAACGGTCACACGCTCCTTATCTCGCTGCCCACAGGCGGCGGTAAAAGTCTGGTAACTCAGCTGCTGGCAAGTGTTTCCGAGGGCTTAACTGTTGTTATCGTACCAACCATCGCCTTGGCCCTGGATCAGTATCATGCCGCACGGCACAACTTGACCGACGGAGCAGAGATCTATTGCTATCGTGGTGAACTGTCCGAGATAGAGCGGTCTACAATCATCAAGGCTTTGAAAGACAAAAAGGCTCGTATCCTTTTTACTTCTCCCGAAGCTATTTTGAAAAATCCGGAACTGCGCCGTATCTTGGACGCAGCAGCGGAAAACCACTACTTAGCCAATGTTGTAGTGGACGAAGCACATGTTGTTCCGGACTGGGGCGTGCTTTTCAGACCCGACTTTCAGATATTCTCTATCGTGCTCAAAAAGTGGAAGCGAGAGTCTGATGAGTTCATCCGCACATTCCTACTTTCGGCTACACTTTCTGATGATGTGGTAGACACATTGTTTGCCCTGTTTGGCTCTGAAGGAAAGAACGCACAGGTTCGTTGCGATGCGCTGAGGCAGGAACCTCGATTCTACTTCTACTCGGCTAAGTCTAAAAAGGAGCAGGATGACAAAACCATTGAGGCCATCAAGCTCCTGCCCAAACCTATGGTTGTATATGTCCTGGAACCGAGAGAAGCGAAAGATTTACAGAAAAAGCTGCGTCAAGCAGGCTATAAAAACATTCCAACTTTCACGGGTGAAACGAAAGAATCTGATCGAAACATAGTTTTGACTGGATGGAAAAACCACGATTTTGATATTGTGATTGCCACCTCCGCATTTGGTATTGGCGTTGACAAACCCGATGTAAGAACAATCATCCATGCTTGCTGCCCCGAAAATTTAAGTCGTTTCTATCAAGAGGTAGGGCGTGGCGGTCGAGATCAGTTCCCTTCGCTCAGCCTGTTCATCCCGTATCAGAGCAGATATGATAGCGAGGGCGATGTGCGTCGTGCACTTGGTCTCGTCAACAAACGCGTACTCACTGTTGAACGTGCTGTTATTCGTTGGAAAGGCATGCTGGCCAGTCCTGACGCGATGATTAATGCCGATGAGTGCGTTCTGAACACTTCTGCTACCCCTGCAACAATGACTGACGAGGAAGCGGAGTACGCAGGCAACCGAAATGTGGCATGGAATGTAAACTTGCTGCTGTTCCTGCACCGGACAGGCTTCATCGATCTACTGGACGCAAGCTATGTCTTCGACAAAAAATCCAATCCACCCAAAAAGTATTACACAGTCACAATCAAACTGCTGCAGCCAGATGTTCTCAGTGATGATGACAGCCTAGCAGCAGCGCTGACAGAGCCTCGTGCCCGAGAGTATGAGGCTCAGATGGTTGGATACAGAATTATGAGCGAGCTTGTATCTTCTCCAAAATCCTTGTGTTGGGGGCGTGTTTTCAGACACCTTTTCCCACTTTCTAGAGAGGTTTGCAATGGTTGTCCTGCAGATCCGGAAGGTCGCATCACAAGCGATGATACCTACAAACTGCGAATGAACCCTAATATTAAACTCCCTCCCGCACGGCCTTCTCGTCGTCTGGACAGGAATATGGGGTCTTTCAATGAAATGATAATCAGCAGGCCATCCAACGGACCTTGTAACGTGGGAGAGGTGGCTGTTATTGCGGAAAAGGCTTCCCAAAACGGAATTGGTGCACTGGTTGTTCCTAATCGTTTGGCAAGTCAGATTGTGTATGATGGTATTCTTTTGAATTACGACGAGTTCTATTATGCGGTTGCACATTGTCCGTATTTCTTCGCCAAAGGTGTTGTTTGCATCTTCGACGGCGATACAGGAACTAATTTCTCACTATATAAGAACCTCAGAAAACTGGATGCTTATGGCTATCGAAAGGTACTCTATTGTAACGAAAACATTATCGTTGCCAATGGGGTGAAAACTATACGAGAGTATAGCGACGCTTATCATATTTCAATTCAAAAATTTTAAGGAGGTATTCGTATGTTCAAAGTAAATCCCGATGGCATGCGAATGGAGCCTACACCGGAGCGTGTGATTTCAGTATGCCGCTTAATTGCCCATAAAAGCATGACCCGTGACGAAGTCCGTAGGGCAATGACTTTGGGCAGCAATGATGAAAAGGAGCTCGACCAGATCAACAAATCGGTCAATGTTGCGCTTAAAGAACTGTCCATCATCAAAGCGCAGGCCGATAACTTGGTATTGGCTGTTGATCCGGATGTAATTGCTTCGCCTGCAACCTTTCGTCGGTATGTAAGCTCCCGTGTTTTTGCTGCCAAGGATACAACCTTGGGTAACCAAACTTTCGTGGGGTTTCCCAAACTTTAATGGGGTCTGCCCGTGGGG
>ERZ825896.2502-NODE-2502-length-17426-cov-4.127857_pt1 | contig 17426 bp, 14 predicted proteins | sample MGYA00519858_ERZ825896 | MGnify/ENA primary metagenome ERZ825896 (study PRJEB31778, sample SAMEA3449214) | human gut metagenome | biome: human gut; feature: human-associated habitat; material: faeces | place: United Kingdom | collected 2010/2012 ...
GTAAAAGTGTACAGGATAATCTGTCTATGCTAGTTGGAATGGGAGCGTTCGTGGTGTTTAATTATGTGGGACAGAGAGTGATTGTGTTTAGAAAATAAGAAAATGTGATGGAAATCGCATTTGGAAAGGAAAAAACAGATCCCAATTTTTGCTTATATTGGCAAAATATATAATTAAAATGGAAAATATAATTCATAAAGTGTATATGGGCATAAACATTAATAAAAGAAAAAATAGAGGATGAAAAGCACGAGAGTTGTACGAATGGAGAGTAACAGCAACAACAACAGCCATCTTCAGGAAGTTCCGGATCAGATGACAGTTGTGTAGGCGACGGACTGGTATACTAAGCTGGGTAGAAAGGAATTAACAGAATGAATCATCTGAAAAGAATTCCCGGCTATTCATTTCTGCGGGTGCTGGCATGTGTTGCGATCATTATCTTACATATGTTTGCTTCGGCAGAAATATTATTTCAAAATGTAATAACGCCGGAGCAGATAACCGGAAGCAATGTAATCGTAAACTTTATGATGTGGGCGGTTCCATGCTTTGTGATGGTGACAGGAGTGCTGCTTATTGTTGTCGGAACTGCAGGGATTATCGCAGCGACGGTATGCAAAGGACAGTATAATGTGGAACAATTGGAATTGTTGTGGGGTTACTCATCGATTCTTGTAGTTTGTTAGGCAGCCGGTATTTTCTATCTTATGAAAAATGTAAAGATCCAGATGGAGAACAAACACTGGAAATGCATTAATTTTATTGATCAGTGCTCATTTGGTATCTATATATTACATATGATCCTTGTACGGCTTGTGCTGAGATACTGGGAATTCAATCCTTATGAAGGAAATATCGTATTGAACTTTGGCGGACTGATTATAGGAACATTATGCGTGACATTAATTGTTACTGCAGTCTTAAGAAAAATACCAGATATGAAAAAAATATTATAATATCAGGAAAGGAAACGGTTTGGAAAATGTCAGAAATGTCGAATTTTCCAAACCGTTCTTTAGTATATTGGAAAACTGTGGTATAATACATAAGATGTACAATTAAGAATAGAAAGTAGGAAAGAAAAAGGATGAAGAAAAACGCATACAGATGTCTAATCGCTGCGAGCATGATCCTTTTACAGCCGAATGTAATAGGTTATGCAGCGGTTCCGGCTGTTACAGCGAATGCAAGTGCTGTTTCCACTGTGGCGGAAGATAATCAGCAGACAGAAAGTATAGAGAACGAAGATCAAAATACAGAAGAAAAGAACGACATATCCGGAAATACAACAGACGACGTAAGATCAGAAGAAGATCAGAATACAGAGAATACAACAGATGAGAATGAGACACTGCAAAGTGACAAACCTGCAGAACAGACACAGATACAGTCAAAAGCAGTGGCAAAAAAAGGAAAATGGATCAAAAATAACAAAGGCTGGTGGTACGCATATGAAGATGGTACATGGCCGAAAGATGAGATCGTTGAGATCAATGGTGTGAATTACGGATTCAATGCCTCTGGCTATATGGTAACAGGCTGGCATAAGAGAGCAGAAGGCTGGTATTACTTTAAAAGCAGCGGAGCAATGCAGACCGGCTGGCTAAAGCTTGGAAAGACTTGGTATTATCTGGATGGTGCGAATGCAGAATATAAAGGACTGATGGCACAGAATGAGTGGCATGAAATCAATCATGCAACATACTATTTTAACAACAGCGGTTATATGCAGACCGGCTGGCAGAAACTGGATGGCAATTGGTATTATATGAAAGAAAGCGGTGCAAGAGTAACCGGCTGGCTAAAGCTTGGAAAGATCTGGTACTATCTGAATGAGGAAGGAATCATGCAGACAGACTGGCAGAAAGTGAATGGAAAATGGTACTACATGAACGGAAGCGGAGCGATGCAGACGGGCTGGCAGAAGATCAGAAATATCTGGTATTATATGAACAGAGGCGGAGCAATGCAGACAGGCTGGCAGAAAATCAATAATAGGTGGTACTATTTGAAAGAGAGCGGAGCGATGACAACCGGCTGGCTGCAGTTTGGAGATACATGGTATTATCTAAATAGCAGCGGAGTTATGATAACAGGCTGGAGTCATATCGGAAAGTATGATTACTATTTTGAAACCAGTGGAGCCATGGTAACCGGTTGGAAAGAGATCAATAACAGTAGATATTATTTTTATCTGCAAAACGATGAAAACAACAATGCCGGGGCATCATATGGAAGCAAAGCAGTAAATGTAGAAATCGATGGCTGGACCATCAAAGAAGATGGAAAAGCGTATGATCTGTCAGAGATAGATAAAAAGATTGAAGAAATAAAGAAATATACTACAATACCATACGTATATGGAGGCAGTTCAACACTTGGATGGGATTGCAGCGGATTTACACAATGGGCAGTGCGCTATTTAAGCGGGGTAACGATTCCGAGAACTTCACAACAGCAGGCAACGGGAGGAACCCCTGTAAATATCAATAAGATGAAAGAGTGGAAGCCAGGAGATGTACTGGTATATTCGAACGGTTACTCTTATGATCACGTGGCATTATATCTTGGAAAAGGAATGCTGATGCATGCACTGAACAGCAAATATGGAACCATTATTCAGAGTGTTCAGTATTATGAAAGCTGGGATTCTAAAAATCATTTGGCAATGGTGAGAAGATACTTTTAACACTTGAATATGCACGAGAAAAAGCCGACAGTATAATTTCTTGCATACCAAAGTATGCAGGAGAGACTGTCAGTGGCAGGTTCTCTGTATAATACATAGAAAGGAAGGAGTGCGCATATGAAAAAGAATTATGTAAAAAAATGTCTGGCCTTGACACTGGCATTTTCTATGACGTTCTCGACAGTTGCGTTTGCTGATACAGCAAAGGATACGTACACGAATGAGCAGGGTTCAGGAGAGAATGGAACAATAGAACCGGGAGCCACAACTCCGGGGACAACAGAACCAGGAACTACAACTCCGGGAACGACGGAACCGGGAACCACGGAGCCAGGGACAACAGAACCAGGAACCACGGAGCCAGGGACAACAGAACCGGGAACCACAACTCCGGGAGAATCCGAACCGGAAAATCCGGTAAAACATTACGGCTGGTATACAGATGAAGAGACCGGAAAGACTTATTACTATGATCTGGAAGGCAACATCAAGACAGGCTGGCAGACAAGAGACGGCATCAAATACTATCTCGATGGAGAAGATGAAGAGTATCCGGGAGCAATGGTAACAGATGCGGTCAAAGAAATTGACGGAAAGTATTATAGCTTTAATGCAGAAGGAAGACTGCAGAAGGGCTGGGCTTTTCATGTAGAAGGCTGGTATTATGCAGATCCGACAGACGGTGTTCTTCAGACAGGCTGGAAAAAGCTTGGTTCTGTCTGGTATTATCTGGATGGGGAAAATGAAGAATATCCATGCCTTATGGTACAGAATGACTGGAAGAAAGTGAAGAATATCTGGTATTACTTCGATAATAACGGAGCCATGGTGACAGGCTGGCAGCAGGTTGACAATACCTGGTATTATCTGAACAGCGACGGTTCCATGGCAAAAGGATGGATCAAAGTAAAGAATGCCTGGTATTATCTGAATAATAGCGGAGTAATGGCAACAGGCTGGCAGAAGATTAACGGCAAATGGTATTACTTAAAGAGCAGTGGGGCAATGGCAACAGGCTGGCAGAAAGTTGACGGAAGCTGGTATTATCTGAACAGTAACGGCTCTATGGCAACAGGCTGGGTAAAAGTCAGCGGCAAATGGTATTATCTGAAGAGTAACGGAGCCATGGTAACAGGCTGGCAGAAGATTGGATCAAGCTGGTACTATCTGAACGGCAGCGGAGCAATGGCAACGGGCTGGGCAAAACTCGGTGGCAAATGGTATTATCTGAAGAGTAATGGAGCCATGGTAACAGGCTGGCAGAAGATTAATGGTTACTGGTATTACTTCTATAAGAACAAAGATTCTCATGGCGGAATCGAAGGAGTCATGGCTGCGAATACAAAGATTGACGGGTATACATTAAGTGCAAGCGGAGCAATGAAACCAACCGCTAACTCACAGATGGCATTGAAAGCGCAGGCTTACTCAAGCAGCACCGGATATTTGATCCTTGTGAACCGTGCAACATGTCAGGTAGGTATCTTTACTGGAAAAACAGGATTCTGGAATCAGATCAAGAGCTGGAGCTGCTCACCAGGAGCCTCTTCTTCGCCTACAGTAGCTGGAACATTCCGCGTCGGCGGCAAGGGATACTACTTTGATTCCGGTTCAGCAAGATGTTACTGGTATACACAGTTCTATGGCAATTACTTATTCCATAGCGTACTGTACAATAAGAACGGTACACTGATGGACGGACGTCTTGGAATGCATCTGTCACATGGCTGTGTACGTTTACAGATCGACAATGCAAAATGGATCTACAATAACATTCCGAGAGGAACAACGGTAGTCGTATATTAAAATAAGAATCGCAAATAAAATCTCAGCACATGTATTGTGCTGGGATTTTTTTGACAAAATATGGTATGATAATACATAAAAGAGTATAAAGATACAAAAGAATTTTTACTTAATATTTAAGGGAAAGAATAACATATGAAAAAGAACTATGTGAAAAAATGCTTGATGGTATCGCTGGCACTGTCAATGACAGTTGCGACGGTTACATTTGCGGACACGTTGACAGGAGACGGATATGCAAATGAACAGGAGACAGAGGTGTACACAGCGGGAACGCCGGATCTTACAACCCAGAATGAGACAACATCGGAAGAATCAGAGAATCCGGTGAAACATTATGGATGGTACACAGATGAAGAAACAGGCAATACCTATTATTTTGATTCAGAAGGCAAGATCCAGACCGGCTGGAAACAATCCGGTAATACCTGGTACTATCTAGATGGAGAAAATACGGAGTATCAGGGAAGAAGAATAGAGAAGGAATGGAAGAAAATAAAAAATGTCTGGTACTATTTTAAGGCGGATGGGGTCATGGCAACGGGCTGGCAGAAGATTGGCAATAAATGGTATTATCTGAAAGAAAGCGGAGCCATGACAACAGGCTGGCAGAAGGTCGGCAATATGTGGTATTACATGAATGGAAGCGGCGCGATGCTGACAGGCTGGCAGAAGATCAGTAGTAACAGGCTGGCAGAAGATCAGCGGTAAATGGTATTACCTGAACGGAAGCGGAGCGATGCTGACAGGTTGGAATCAGAGTGGCGATAAATGGTACTATATGTACAGTTCGGGTGCTATGGCGTTCAATACCTGGATCGGAAGCTATTATGTCAACGGTTCCGGAGTGTGGACAAAGACCAGAAGATCTTATCCGGCAGGAAACTATAATGTGGGATCGGTATATGGACCGTCTCTGACACAAAAAGAATTAGATCAGGTAGCAGATGCGGTACAGAAATTCATCCGTTCTTATAATTTCAGTGCAATGAATGATTATCAGAAGGTACGTACGGCGATGCTGCATCTGGAGAGTCATTGTACATATGCCGCAGACTGGAGTAAGAACCGGGCGAATACGGCATGGGGTGCGCTAGTATATCATGAAGCACAGTGTTCGGGATATGCCCGTGGGTTAAACACTCTGTGACGGAATCGGCATCGGCTGCTATTATGTACATGCGAACAGCAAAGCCTCCAATCCATCCCACCAGTGGAATGAGGTAAGAGTGAACGGACAGTGGTATATCACAGATCTGCAGTTGGGAATCTCCACACTGGAAATGATCGGATTACCATTCCTGATGTCTGAAAGTACATATAGCAGTATGTTTGGCATGGCATGGAATCATACGGGACTTCCGAATTGTCCGAAAGATTATAAGTAAAAAAGGCGGACTTTTGTTGAATGTCAGAAAAAAATATGATATTCTGGATATAGTTAAAATATTTCAAATATGAGGAGGAATTGCAATGAAAAAGAGATGGTTAAAACTTGCGGCAATCGGAATCATGGCTGGAACATTAGTGGTACAGGCGCCGGTAACTACGTATGCGGGAGAAAATGGAGAAGCAGTAGTGCAGCAGGAGAATGGTGTAGGAAGTGAAGTAGCCACTGCAGAGCACGTCGCTAAACATCTGGAGAATACGGATGAGTTTAATATGGAAAGAAAAGACGGTATTGCTTATTACTCATTAAAAGGGGAAGAGTACAAAGATTACAAAAACTGTATAGCTGCCGTGACACTTCCTTCCGATGGATGTGAATTCTTATTTGCTTTTGATGAAAATGGTTATCTGGCAACGGACTGGCAGCAGGATGAAGACGGCAACTGGTATTACTTTGATTATGCGTACTACTTTGGCTATACAGATGGTGCTTATCCAATCGCTTATGGTGATGACTTTGGATGGTACTACTTTGATGGAGATGGAATTAAGCAGACGAATATGTGGGCTGAGTGGGATAATGGCACATGGAGCTGGTTTGGAAATGATGGAAAGAGAGTAGACAATAACTGGGCGAAGGTTTCCGGAAAATGGTATCATTTTGATAAAGAAGGTATAATGCAGACGGGCTGGCAGAAGATCAATGGCAAATGGTATTATATGAATACAAGTGGAGCGATGCAGACGGGCTGGCAGAAAATCAACGGCAAGTGGTATTACATGAATACAAGCGGAGCAATGCAGACGGGCTGGCAGAAAATCAACGGCAAGTGGTACTACATGAACGGAAGCGGAGCAATGCTGACAGGTTGGAATAAGATCGGTGGAAAATGGTACTATATGAACGGAAGCGGAGCAATGTTAACAGGTTGGCAGAAAATCGGTGGTAAGTGGTATTACATGAACGGAAGCGGAGCAATGTTAACAGGAAGACAGAAGATCGGTGGCAAATGGTATCGGTTCAACGCAAGCGGAGTATGGATCAAATAATTGAATGATTGAGAGGATATAAATACTCATGGGAAAATCTCAGCACATTATGTGCTGGGATTTTCTTATATAAAGAATTTTTTATATCAGAATTTTTCTGTGCTATAATTTGTTCAAAAAAATTCGGTTTCTTGACATAGAAAATGATATATGCCATTATCGTATATGAAAACAAAGGCAAGGCAAAAAGAGAAAGAGGGACAATTATGCAATACAAGTGGGTAAAAAGAATCATCGTTGCCGTGGTATTTACATTCATGGCAGGTACGATGAGCATTCCGGCGCATGCAGAAGCAGAAACCAATACGGCAGGATCAACTATGGGGAAAGAGACAACTGCAGAAGACGGAATTGCAACATATGCAAATGTACAGGAAGGCTGGAAACAGGACAGCAAGGGTTGGTGGTATCAATACAGCAATGGGGCATATCCGAAGTCAACCTGGCGTCAGATTAAGGGAAAATGGTACTATTTCAACAGTAACGGCTATTGGGTAGACAATAATAGGCATGAGACAGGAACAATAAAAGGAATCGATATATCTGAGTGGCAGGGAGATATTGACTGGTCAGCCGTAAAGAATGACGGATATGAATACGCAATTGTAAGACTGGGTTATTCATATAGAAGCAACAATCTTCTGAAATTTGTAAAAGACAAAAAATACGATCAAAATATGAAGAATGCGAATGCAGTAGATATCCCGGTTGGAGTTTATCTGTACAGTAAGGCGAAAACGGTCGATGAAGCAAAGGCAGAGGCTCAGTACATCATTAATACGATGCAGGGATATCAGGTATCTTATCCGGTAGTATTCGATCTGGAAGATCCGAGCCAGTCGAACCTTGGGAAAAATCAGCTTGGAGCAATTGCAAAAGCATTTTGTACGGACATCAGAAGAGCAGGCTATACGCCGATGTTATACTGCAATGAATACTGGTATTCCTCATTGATTGATGTAACACAGTTAAAAAATGTAGACAAATGGATCGCAAGATATGCCAATACTTATACGGAGACAATAGACAGAGATATATGGCAGTGCTGTGCAACCGGAAGAGTATCGGGAATCGATGGAGATGTAGATATGGATTACACAGAGACGATTACTCCGAAAAAATATGCAGAAGTATCAAAATGGATACAGGACGAAAATGGCTGGTGGTATCGTTATGGTAATGGCGAATATCCGGCCGGAGGATGGGAAAAGATCAAAGGTATCTGGTATCTGTTTGACAGTGACGGATATCTGTTGACAGGCTGGCAGAAGATCAGTGGTAAATGGTACTATATGAATGAAAACGGAGCGATGCAGACAGGTTGGCAGAAAATCGGTGGTAAGTGGTACTATCTGAACGGAAGCGGAGCGATGCTTACAGGTTGGCAGAAGATCAGCGGCAAATGGTATTACATGAATGGAAGCGGAGCGATGCTTACAGGCTGGCAGAAGATTAGTGGTAAATGGTACTATATGAATGAAAACGGAGCGATGCAGACGGGCTGGCAGAAGATCGGCGGTAAGTGGTACTACATGAACGGAAGCGGCGTCTGGATCAAATAATAACACGAAACAGAATAGAATGAATATCCCGGGGCGGTTTTAAGTCCCGGGATTTCTTGACTTTTAACTCTGAGAATGTTAGAATGAAAAAACATAGCAATTTGTAAAAAAAAGGAGAAAAGATGCGGAAAAAGACAGGAAAAATATGGATTGCAGCCTTGGCATGCATAGAAATGATGATTGCCTCGGTATGTGGATTAAAAGTATCAGCAGCAGAGAATCGTGGAACGTCAGAACCGGTATTGGAGTATATCGTAATTAGTAATCCAAGAATTGATACACCGGGGACACAGACAATTGTGGCCGGTTATCAAGCGAAAGATACATTGACAGATGCAGTATTGACGTATAAGAATACGGTGACGGATGAAGAAATGACGGTATCTGCAGCCAGAATCGATGCGGATACGGCAGTATTCGAGATGAATTATACAGACGAATCAGAAAGTGGAATCTACAGTCTGGAGAGCCTGGATTTTGAAATGGACGAACAGATGTACAGCCTTGATTTTGCTAAATGCGGAATCGAAGGAAAATATGGTGTGAACCAGTCTTGTGAGACAGAGCCGGATGCGGTCGTTGAAGATTCCGATACGCAGGAAGAGACCAACGATTCCGATGTATCATTTACGACAATTACAAAAGACGGCGAAGTGACAGAGAATGCAGATATATCTGATGTAGTAGAAGAGGCAGTCGCACAGCGGTCTTCGGATTCTGAAATTGCAGTCTATGCGGAAAGTGGTGCCAGAACAACTTCTACAGGGAAAGTAATCGTTGTGCTGGATCCGGGACATGGGGGATTCGATCCGGGAACCAGTGGATTCGGAGCAAATGAAAAAGATCTGACACTGAAGATCGCAAAATATTGCAAAGCAGCACTGGAAAAGGATGGAAGAATCCAGGTATATATGACCAGAGAAACAGATACCAGTGTAGGAAATACGACAAATGTAAGTACGGACCTGTATAACAGAATTCAGTATGCAATCGGAAAGAAAGCAAATCTGTTTGTAAGTATTCATCTGAATTCAGCCACGGCAAGTGCAAAAGGTGCAGAAGTATATTATCCGAATAGTAATTACAGAGCAGATATAGGAGCGCAGGGCAAGGCTCTTGCAACGGATATTCAGAATGAACTGGTGAAATTAGGCTTATATAACAGAGGTGCTAAGATTCAGAATTCAACATCAAGTAAATATCCGGATAATTCGGTACAGGATTATTATTATGTGATCCAGCAGAGTAAAAGAGCCGGCTTCCCGGGAATCATTGTAGAACATGCATATCTGAGCAATCAGAGTGATTATAATAACTATCTGAGTTCAGATGCCAAACTTAAGAAATTAGGAGAAGCTGATGCCAAAGGAATTATTACCTATCTTGATACTAGCGGCTATGTAGGAAAATGGGTACAATCAGGCAGTCAGTGGAAGTATCAGAACTATGACGGTTCTTATGTGAAGAACTGCTGGAAACTAATCAAGAATCTCTGGTATCATTTTGATGCGAACGGGATCATGCAGACCGGATTTCTGACACTGAATGGAAAGACGTATTATCTGCAATCAAGCGGAGCCATGAAAACAGGCTGGCAGAAGATCAGTAATACATGGTATTACTTTGACAGCAGCGGAGCCATGGTAAGTAACGGTTGGAGATGGATCAATAGCAAATGTTATTATTTCGATAAGAATGGAAAGATGGCAGTCGATACATGGATCGGAGAGTATTATGTGGATGCCTCCGGAGCCTGGGTAAAAGACAAGCAGAAAGAGACAGATAAGTGGATCCAGTCATCGGGCCGCTGGTGGTATCGTCATGCAGATGGAAGCTATACAAGATCCGGATGGGAATACATAGGAGGTAAATGGTATTATTTTGATCAGAACGGCTGGATGGTAACAGGCTGGCAGAAGGTAAAAGGAAGCTGGTATTACATGGAAAGTAATGGAGCCATGGTAAGCAGCGACTGGAAATGGATCAATAGCAAATGCTATTATTTCGATAAGAATGGAAAGATGGCAGCGGATACATGGATTGATGGCAGCTACGTGGATGCGTCTGGAGTCTGGATAAAAGATAAGAAGCAGGAACCGGAGAATGTGACAAAGACTGGCTGGGTACAGTATTCCGGACACTGGATGTATTATAATACCGATGGAAGTTATGTGAAATCAAACTGGAAATCAGTAAACAGCATCTGGTACTATTTTGACCAGAATGGCTGGATGGTCACCGGCTGGATGACCCTGTCAAGTGGAAAGTATTATCTGAATCCGACGAAGAACAGCGATGGCGTAGAAGGAGCCATGCTCAAAGGATATAAGCAGATTGATGGCAAATGGTATTATTTGCGTTCAGGAGAATCCCCGGAAGGCTCACTGAGATATGAGGGCGTGACTTCAATCATGGGAACTTCTGCCATGGGAACCAATAAGACAATAGTAGTAAATAAGATGGTGAAAATGTTCCAGAAAAGTGGAAAAAATTATCCGACACAGGCACTTACGAAAGGAAATGCACCGACGATAGAAGCATTTTGTCAGATCGTATATGACGAAGCAGTGATCGAAGGCATAAAACCAGAGGTCGTATTCGGACAGGCTATGAATGAGACAGGGTATCTGCAGTTCGGAGGGGATGTGAAGATTGAGCAGTTCAACTTTGCGGGACTTGGAGCTTCCGGCGGAGGTATAGCAGGAGAATCCTTTAAGAGCGTAGCAGAAGGTATTCGGGCACAGGTACAACATCTGAAGGGATATGCGTCGACAGAAGCATTAAAGCAGACATGTGTTGATAACCGTTATAAATGGGTTACAAAGGGCTGCGCACCATATGTGGAATGGCTTGGACAGAAGGAGAATCTGAATGGAAAAGGATGGGCGACATCAAAGAATTACGGAATGAACCTGATGGAGAAGTATATCATACCAATGTACTCACTGTAGAGTGTTACGAAAGGAGAGGGAGAGTATGAAGAAGCGTACAATCGTATTAACTGCATTGTTAGCCGGATGTCTGGTGGTCGGCTGTCAGGGAAAAGAAGCGAAGGATAATACGGCAAAGGACAAGGCAAAGACCGAAATCGGGAATGAGAAAAAAGAAGATACCAAATCTTCGGATGATCAGGAAGCGGAAACAGAAGAGAATAATGCCGGTGAGGAATCGTTAGAAACCAAGTCCGATGAGCAGACTTCGCAGGATACGAACATGGAAGAAGCGCAACAGTCGGTCAGTGTGACGATTTACTCAGAAAATGAAAATGCAGACGGCTTTGATCAGGAAACGATACAAGTGGATGCATTATCAGCAGAGAATCTGATCGCTCAGTTGAAGAAGAAGGGAATGCTTTCAGAGGACGTTCAGGTTAATTCTTTTGAAGAGACCGAAGATGATGGAGAAAAGGCATTAAAGCTCGATCTGAATCAGGTGTACCTTAAACAACTCCAGTCCATGGGAAGTACCGGAGAATATATGATCATGGGAAGCGTATGCAATACATTCCTGGATGCATATGGATGTAACAAAATACAGATTACGACAGACGGGCAGGAAATTGTGACGGGGCATGCAGAGTATCCAGGCTATAATGGAAAATTCGAATAAAGTATAAAAGAACAAAAAAGCAAGGCAGTTCCAGATGATGGAAACTGTCTTGCTTTTTGTCAGGTATTATTTCTCGGTTTCCAGCAGATATTTTTTTGCATCCTTCAGGAAACTGAATGTGATAAGAACAATCACTGCAGCAATCGGAAATGCAGCAATAATACTTACCGACTGAAGGTTGCTCATCGAACTGTCGGAGAATACCAGTGCGATCGGAAGTGCGATCAGAAGGACGCACCACATCAGTTCGATCAACTTGTGAGGAGACTCATTTTCCCCAAGCTTGTGATAACTATAGCAGGCTCCGATCAATGCGATAGAATCAAAGGATGTCGCATAAAAGGCAACCATTGTGATAAACAGTAATGCAAGGATCAGAGGCGCACATGGAAGGGTTCGGATGATCGCAATAATAATGGAATACAAATCGCCGTTTTTCTGATACATTGCAACATAATCTGCAACACCTGCAATCTGCTGCCCGAGAGAATAGTTGCCAAGGATGATAAAGCTTATGATTGTTGATCCACAGCCAAAGAGATATCCGCCGAAGATTGTCTGCCGTACGGTACGGCCACGGGAAATGTTACCGATGAAGAACGGTGTTGCTACACACCATACCATCCAGTAAGCCCAGTAGAAGATCGTCCAAGTCTGTGGAAACGAGGTTGTCCGTTGTGGGTCTGTGTAAGTTGCAAGTTGGAAAAAGTTCTGTGCGACACGTCCGATGGCAGAGAATCCGGTCTCGATGATGTATTTGGTCTCGCCTCCGAACAGGAACACATACGCCAACAATCCGAAGAAGAGATAAATGCAGGACTTGGCAAGGAAGCTGATTCCCTTGAAACCATGTAGCAAAGAGTAAGTGTATACCACGCAGGTAAGTACCAGGATGATGATCGTAACAACGGTACGGTTCAGTTCGACGTGGAAAAGCTCACCGATGACACTCGCCATCAGAGGAGTTGCAAGACTGAAGGTAGTAGCGGTACCGGCCAGAAGTGCAAAGACTGCCAGCAAGTCAATCAGGCGTCCGAGGATACCGTCTGTATATTTGCCAAGGATAGGGCGGCATGCTTCCGAATATTTCTGACGGTCCCTTTTTCTTACATGTAACATAAAACCAAATGCAACAGCCAGAACCAGATAGAATCCCCATGGAATCAGACTCCAGTGGAAGATCGGATAGACACTTGCCCAGTCCTGGATACTTCCCAGTTCTGCGATATGTGGATCAGAAGCATATAAGATCCACTCAGAAAAGGAGTAGAACAGGATGTCGGCGGCAAGACCGGCGGTAAACATCATAGATCCCCATGCAAAGAAAGAGAATTTTGGCTTCTCATCCGGAGCACCGAGCACAATGGTTCCATAGCGGGAGCATGCCACATAGATGGAGATCAGAAAGATTCCAAGTCCGATGATCAGATAGTAGACACCGAAGGTATCACCGAATAAAAAGCGAATCTTGCCAAGTACCACATTCGATTGCTCAGGCAGGCAGAAGAAGAGGATACACAGTCCGATGATCAGGACCAATGGCAGTAAGGTGATCATCCAGTCGATGTTTTGGCTTTGCGGTTTTGTCTGATTTTTTGCTGATTGTTTTGATTTGTTCATTATGCATTTCCTCCTTTTACGTAAGACTGATAGATTGAATCAATCTCTGCAAGCTCTCTGATGTCGTCGATTTCTATGATATCGTCTTTGTGCATTTCCATAATGCCGAGCTGGTAATCTTCCGGATGGCAGAAAAGGGCGACATCATCCCAGTAGATCTGTCGGTTCTTCTTTGTCTCGAATTCCAGTTCTAGATGAGAACGGAGCTTTTCTCCGTCTTCTTTCGTCCAGCGGGAGATACTGTAAAGCTGCCAACCGGATTCACCGCCGGTGCGGCTACAGGAAGTCACGATTCCATCTTCTAATGTCAGCAGCCACTCGTCAGTCTCAGAATCGGTCCACACACAGTTGTATCCGGAGCGTTCAAATTTCGGTTGTAAGATAGCATTGTTGTAGATTATCTGGTCGCCATCGAGGATGATCACATCATCCAGGTGCCGGCGTGCCACATACAGGGAGGAGATATTATTGCAGGTATCATAGTAAGGATTTTCGATGACCGTCACGCCGGGATACTGAGTTTCCAGTTTGTAGAACTGTTCCTTCAGATATCCTGCGACAACATAGATCTCCTGAATCCCGTTATGGTGTAACCCCTCTATCACGGTGTCGATCATGCGGACACCATTGACCTTTACGAGCGGCTTCGGGGTTGTCAGTGTGACAGGCTGCATTCGGGAACCGAATCCGGCAGCCATAATGATTGCTCTTTTTACAGTATGCATAGTGTTATATTTCCTCCTTCTGTACGATCCGGTAATATTCTTTGGCATAACGATACTGGCGTAAGGAATATTCGCCGAAATCAACGCCGAGATGACGCTTGTATTCGCACCAGTTACTCCAGAGAAGTCCGGCTGCGGCAATGTAACAGTAGATCTTGATACGTGTGGTGTCCGGACATCCTTCCGGGAAATAAAGGGAAATGAGCCGGTCCACCTGTTCCTTATTATATAGGGAATAGATACAGAACATGGCAATGTCAAGATGCGGATCTTGCATTCCGGCATATTCCCAGTCGATCAGACGGATATCTTCATTTCCGTCAGCATCTGTTGTAAATAAGAAGTTATCCGGTACGGCATCGATATGTGTGAGAACCTCTTCTTCTTTGTATTTTTCGATATAAGACTGTAAAGAAAATACCTGTTCTTTTGTCTTTTTATAATCGCGGTATACAGAGAGCTGTCCGTTCCATAAGCTTTCGTAAAATTCAATCTGTTTAAAGACATCAAAACGGTGATTGACTTTTAATTTCATCTCATGGAACTGCCGTAATTTCTTCATGCATTTGGCGAGGTCATCCAGATTATCCGGGTCACATACACGGGCATTTTCGAGGAAACGGGTAAGTTTGTAGCCATTTTCTGGATTGATATATTCAATGTCGTCACAAAGACCTTTGTCTTTGATGACCTGATAGACCTGTGCTTCCTCACGACGGTTGATCAACTGATCGGTCCCTTCGCCCGGAATTCTCATAATGTGCTTGGTGCCGTTACAGTCGAAAAGGAAAGAACGGTTGGTCATTCCTTTTTTTAATACTGTGATATTAGAAATATTATCTAGTTCTGTATGTAATGCGGCAGCGGCGATTTCAAGAATCTCGGACTGTAGATGATTGGAATGACTGTCTAATTCCCGGAGCTGTTCGAAAGTGTTGATCTCAACGATATCGGAAGCATGGGCGACCTTTGCTGGAATCATCATTTTCCCTTTTCCATACAAAGTTTCTTCCCAAAACTTATTGTAATATCGTGGGTCAGCATCAAAGCGGATGAGCCGTTCCCTGATTATATCGGCATCTTTCTTCAGCAGATAACTGATTCCAATCATCGAATTACCACCGGATGAATGGGAAATTGTAGTTAATTCCAGCTTCCGGTTGACGCGGACGGAACTGTCGTTATCGACCAGATCACTGACCATGTACCAGGAGTATAATTCATTTCTGCTGTATGGATTCTTTTCACACCAGATATCACAGGGAATGATGTAGCTGTTTGATAAATGATCTGCCGCCGTTTTCAGGGAATGCAGATTGTTTTTCGACGCATAATCCGGAGCAACGATCAGGTCTACGCCGTATTCATCGATCAGATATTCATACTGCTCTTTCATAAATCCGACAACGACGTAAATCTCTGTAATGCCGACTTCATGAAGCTGACGGATTGTGCACTCAATCAGCCGCTCTCCTTTGATTTCCAGAAGTCCTTTCGGTGTCTCTGTATTAATCGGAACCATCCGCATACCAAATCCGGCGGCAAGGATAATGGCGTTTTTCGGCGCTTTCTCTTTTGCCTCACGCAGTGTCTTTTCCGTCGGACGGATCTCTTCATCCAGGTAACCTTCTGAAATCAGCTCCTTGATCGAACGATTGACGATTCCAAGCGAATGGCCGGTCTGTGCGGCAAGGATACGCTGATTGATGAAGGGTTCTTTTATCAGGTTGTTCAATATATCTTGTTTTGAGTTGTTCATATACTTCCTTCTTTCATTTTTCATGAACTTTTGTTTTCGATTATACTATACATTTATGGCTTTTTCAAGCCCCTCAGCGTTTTGCAGGTACAAAAACAAGTTCACGGCTGACAAACTCCTCCCCGATCTCTTTCACTTAACTTGACCCATAAGTAATCATAGATATTTATATGTTCCCATGTTATACTAAAGAAAAAGGGGAGATCCAAATGACGGCGGAATACAAGAACTGGCAAGAAGATTTTGTGGACATAAATTTTACTGACCAGCGTTTGAAGTCACGTTTCTTCAAGATCATAGACGCTTTTGCAGCATCGCCCGGAAAATCTACTTGGGCAGCTACCGGCTCCAGAAGTTCTGCCAAAGCGGCATACCGTTTCTTTAGTAATAGCGAGATATCCAAAGATGAATTACTTGACAGCATATCCAGAGCAACTGTAGAAAAAATAAAATGTGCAGATGCAGAGTGGATCTTAGCTGTTCAGGATACTACCGCTGTTGGATTTGGAGACCGGAAAGCGATCCAGGGAATGGGATACTATTGCAGTACGAAGCAAAGGGGAATGCTGGTCCATTCTTGCATCGCCGTGACAGACCAGGGGATCCCTTTGGGTATTATCTACCAGGAGACAAATACACGGGAAAAGCCGAAGGACGATTCCCAGACAAAAGAGCAAAAACGTTCCAGACCAATAGAGGAAAAAGAAAATTTCCGATGGCTGGACAGCATGTGTGAGACACTGCTGAGAATGCCAGCGGATATCCCAATATTAACAGTATGTGACCGGGAAGGTGATTTCTATGAATTTTTCTCAGAAGCAGCGGATCTGAAAGCAAATTTTCTGATCCGGATCGTACAAAATCGTATGGTAGATGATGGGAAAAAGATCTTTCATGAATTACGTAGTTCCCCAGTGGCAGGAAGCATGGTTGCCCGGATGAGCCGGAATCCCAAAGAGCATATCCCATCAAGAAATATAAAAATGGATTACCATTGCAAAAAGGTTACAATCTACCGTCCTCAAAGGAGAAAGGAAAAGCATTTACGGGAAAAGCTGGAGCTGACAGCGATCTATGTGCATGAATCCGGGAAAAAGGGGACAGAATGGTTTCTGCTGACAACGGTAACGGTAAAGAGCGAAAAAGAAATAGAAAAGCTGGTACAGTGTTATGCACACAGATGGAAGATAGAACGGTTTCATTTTATATTAAAG
>ERZ825896.2506-NODE-2506-length-17415-cov-3.628111_pt1 | contig 17415 bp, 14 predicted proteins | sample MGYA00519858_ERZ825896 | MGnify/ENA primary metagenome ERZ825896 (study PRJEB31778, sample SAMEA3449214) | human gut metagenome | biome: human gut; feature: human-associated habitat; material: faeces | place: United Kingdom | collected 2010/2012 ...
CCGATGTTCAAGTGATAGATCTTCTTGCCTTTTTCCTGGGCCGCCACCGCATAGGGATGGAACTTCCGCATGGGGGAAAGGCCGCACTTTTCCACTTTCGTTGAAAACTTCATATTTGCTCCTCCTATTTTTCTTCACACGGAGAACCTCTCTCCACCTGTATCATACTCCGTCCGGCCATAAATAACAAGCCATAAATCCTCCAAAAAAGCGCCACAAGGGAAAAACCCTTGTGACGCTTTGCATTTTAATGAAACTTGTCATTGCCAGGCCGGTGCGCACACCGGCTGTGGCAATCCGTTCTCCGCAGGATTTTTCGCCAGCAATTTTTAGTTCATCTGCCGCCGACGGGACAGGTTCACCGTGCCGTCCTGCATGGCGTTCAGGGACTCCAGGCTCTTGCCGGTGCCGTAGGCCACGCAGGAGATGGCGTCGTCGGCCACATGGGTCTCGATGCCGGTGTGGGACTCGATGAGCTTGTCGAAGCCCCAGACTAGGCTGCCGCCGCCGGTCATGACGATGCCGTTGGTGGAGATGTCCGCCACCAGCTCGGGGGGCGTGCGCTCCAGCACGGAGTGGACGGCCTCCACGATGCGCTCCACCGGCTCCTCGAAGGCGTCCATCATCTCGGCGGAGGACACGTTGACGACTCTGGGCAGGCCGGTGAGGAGGCAGCGGCCCTTCACGTCCATGGTCAGCTCCTCCTCCCGGGGGAAGACGCAGCCGATCTGCATCTTGATCTCTTCCGCAGTACGTTCGCCGATGAGCACGTTGTGCTTCCGGCGTATGTACTTGATAATGGCCTCGTCGAACTGGTCGCCCGCGATCTTGATGGAGGTGGATTCCACGATGCCGCCCAGGGAGATGACGGCGATATCGGTGGTGCCGCCGCCGATGTCCACCACCATGTGGCCGTCGGGCTTGGCAATGTCGATGCCCGCGCCGATGGCCGCGGCCACCGGCTCCTCGATGAGGTACACGCGGCGGGCGCCGGCCTGAATGCCCGCATCCACCACGGCGCGCTCCTCCACCTCCGTGATGCCGGAGGGGACGCAGATGATGACACGGGGCTTGAACAGCTGGAAGCCGCCGGTGACCTTGTGGATGAACTCCTTCAGCATCCGCTCGGTCATGTCGTAGTCGGAGATCACGCCCTCACGCAGAGGACGGATGGCCACGATGTTGCCGGGGGTACGGCCCAGCATGGCCTGCGCCTCGGCGCCTACCTTAAGCAGACGGCCGGTATTTTTGTCGATGGCCACCACCGACGGCTCGTTGAGCACAACGCCCTTACCCTTGATATATACCAGAACGGAAGCGGTACCCAGATCGATACCGATATCTTTTGCCAAAGAACACATAAGCTGCACCTCATTATTATATTTGTTATCCTGTGCGGCAATAAGCCGAATTTTATCCAATTAAGTATTATACTGACAGCTTTTGCGTTTTGCAAGAGTAAGTTGCAAATGTTCACAGATTTGTTAAAAGCGTGACGGAAGGAGTTGCCTAATAGCGGGCGCACACCCGGAAAGCCGTCTGTAGACCGTCGCCTCCCTCTGCGAGGGAGGTGGCGCGAAGCGCCGGAGGGAGTCGGGGCGTTAAGAAAACATGCCGGTGGCATGTTTTTAGCCTCCGATCTCGGCGGCTATGCCGCCGTAGTATCCATCTTGGTTTGCACCGCACCATCTTAAATTCTCTCTCCCAGTCTCGCTTGCGCTCGCCAGCCCCCTCACAGGGGGGCTTGGGTACCGTGCATCCATTCTAGCCGTAACGAACCAATGGGCCCTTGCCACCCCTACAGGTTGTTGGCAAAAGTACCTCGCGCCGGAGCACGAAATACCTTTTCTTTACTATACCCCAAAAACTACCGTTTTACTCCCGCACCATGGCCAATGTCAGGCACATCACGTCCGCCGCGCCGGCCGCCTTCAAGACACGGGCGCACTCGCCCAGTGTAGCGCCGGTGGTGCAGATATCGTCCACCAGCAGCAAACGCTTTCCGGCGAACTGCTCCGGCGATACCGCCTCGTAGGCGTCCAGCACGTTGGCCCGACGCTCCGCCGGATCGTCGATGCCGGACTGGGGCGGGTTGTCCCGCACCTTGCGCAGCGTCTCCAGCGGCATCACGTGCCAGTCCACGCACATGCTGCCGGTCAGGAACCGGGCCTGATCGAACCCCCGCTTCCGCAACCGCTTTTTGCTGACCGGCACCCATGTCACCGCGTCAAATTCGCCGCTGTAGACCTCCGCCGCCGTTTCGGCCATCATCCGGCCGAAGCAGTCCATTGCCCCCAGCTTTCCCTTGAATTTGAAATCCAGAATAGCCTGACGCACAGCGCCCTCGTAGTACAGCGACGCGGCGCAGCGGCCAAAGTCCGCCCCGTACCGCACCCGCTCACACCGGGGCAGCGTATCGCGGCAGGTATCGCACAGCAGCTGCTTGCCGGTAGTCTTTCCACAGAAAGGACATTTCCGGGGAAAGAAGAAATCCATCAAGCTGCTGTTGATCTTGTTCAGGTCGTCATTCCATCCCATGATTCGCTGCCTCCTCCCGCAGCCGTCTCCGCAGGCCGCTGTAGCGGCGCTGCTGCCTGTCGTTGGCCGCCATCTGGCCGGGCGCTACGTCGTCGCCCACCAGCACCAGCAGCTCACGTGCCCGTGTAATAGCGGTGTACAGCACACCCCGCACCATCAGCGCCGGGGCCACCGCCGCCGAAACCAGCACCACGCAGCGGTATTCGCTGCCCTGGGCCTTATGTACCGTCATGGCGTAGGCCATGTCCAGCTGGTTCAGCAAATCGGCGGTGTACACGCAGGTGCGGTCGTCAAATTGAATGGTGATCAGCTCGCCGGAGGGGTCGATCTCCTGAATGACCCCCACGTCGCCGTTGAAGATCCCGGCACCCATGGCGCCGTCATCCTTCTCCCACACCACGTCGTAGTTGTTGCGGGTCTGCATCACCCGGTCGCCCTCCCGGAACACCATGTCGCCCCACAGCTTCTGCCGCTTTCCGGCGGCAGGCGGGTTCAGCGCCGCCTGCAGGGCGCGGTTCAGGTTCACCGTGCCGCACACGCCCTTGCGGGTGGGGGACAGCACCTGAATCTGCTCCGCCGGGATGCCCATGTTGTTGGGCAGCCGCTGCCGGCACAGCTCCACCACCGTCTGCACCAGCCGGTCGGGGGCACGGCGGCACAGGAAGAAAAAGTCGTTCTGGGTATTTTTCAGCTCCGGCGGACGGCCCGTATTCACCGCGTGGGCGTTACGAATAATGGCGCTCTTTTCCGCCTGACGGAAGATCTCTGTTAGGGACACGGCGGGGATCACGCCGCTGCGCAGCAGGTCGCCCAGCACGTTGCCCGCCCCTACCGATGGCAGCTGATCCGGGTCGCCCACCATCACAAGGCGGCAGCCGGGCCGCATGGCCCGCAGCAGCGACGCCATCAGCTCCAGATCCACCATGCTCATTTCGTCCACGATGACGGCGTCGGCCTCCAGCGGCTCTTTTTCGTTTTTGCGGAAGGTCACCTCGCCGGTCAGCTCGTTCCAGCTCATGCCCAACGCACGGTGCACCGTCTGAGCGTCGCGGCCGCACAGCTGGCTCATTCGCTGGGCGGCGCGGCCTGTAGGGGCCAGCAGCAGCACGTCCAGCCCCATTCGCTCGAACAGCGTCACCATGCCCCGGACGGAGGTGGTCTTGCCGGTGCCGGGGCCGCCGGTCAGCAGCAGGATGCCCCGCTCCGCCGCCAGCGCCACGGCGCGGCGCTGCTCCGGCGCGTAGGCCACGCCCTGCTGCTTCTGGATATCGTCGATGATCCTATCCACGTTTTTGCCGCAGTCCCAGTCGTCGCCGCAGGCAGCGGCCAGCCGTTTGGCCACGTAGACCTCCGCCTCGTACATCCGCCGCAGGTAGCAGCCCTGCACGTTGGCGATGGGGCGGCACACGGTCGCGCCCCGCTCGCACAGGTCGTCCAGCGCCTTTTCCACCGCCTCGCCGTCCACGCCGATCAGCTCCATGGTGGCCGCCAGCAGCTTGGGCCGGGGCAGGAACACGTGGCCGTTGGACAGGTTGTGGTTCAGCTCATACAGCACCGCCGCCTCCGTGCGGCAGGGCGAATCGCCGTCAAAGCCCATGGCCAGCGCGATCTCGTCGGCGGCGGAGAAGTCCACGCCGCACCGCTCGTCGGTAAGGAGATAGGGGTTGTCCTTCAATTTTTCCAGCGTCTCGTCGCCATAGGCGCGCAGAAGTCCCATGGCCAGCGTTACCGGCAGTTCGTAGCGGCTTAAAAACTCCATCACCCGCCGCAGACCCGTCAGGCTGCGGAAGGCGGCGGAGATCTCCATGGCCTTCTTGGAGGTGATGCCCTTCAGGGTGGTCAGCTTTTCCGGCTCCTCCTCAATGACCCGCAGGGTGTCCGTGCCGAACTTGTCCACCAATCGGGTGGCGGTGGCGGGGCCAACGCCCTTCAGCACGCCGGAGGCCAGATAGCAGATGATGCCCTCCTCGTCCTGAGGCATGCGGCGCTCCACCAGCTCGGCGGTCATCTGCACGCCGTAGGTGGGGTGGTTGACCCACACGCCGGTGACGGTCATGCTTTCACCGGCGGCGGCAAAGGGAATGCAGCCCACCACCGTCACCACCTCGCCCTGATCGGTCAGCAGGCTCAGCACCGTATAGCCGTTTTCCTCGTTCTGGAACACCACGTTTTCCACAGTGCCCTCAATGGTACTGCGTTCCCCCATGGGTCTCCCCCCGTTTCTTCAGTGTAATGTTGGGATCGCGCCGCGCAGCCTGTTCCGCTTTGCGCCGTCCCTCGTCAGAAAGTCCCTCGTCCAGCAGGACGACGGTTAATCCCGCCAGCCGCCGCAAAAGCGGCTCAAGCTCCTCCGCGTCGCCGGATAAAGGCACCTGAACGGGTACATTAACGGCCCTTTTGGGGTACATAAACCAGTCGAAAAGCACCCATAAGACCGCTGCGATGCCGACGGCCTCCAGAAACGCGGCCACGCCGTCTCGAAAAAGCTCCATGCCGCTCCCTCCCCCAAGCTATCCTATGCAGAGAAGGTGCGGAGGTGTGACTTACCGCGCCAGCAGCTTTTTCAGATATTGGCCCGTGTAGGAGGCGGGTGTGTCCGCCACCTGCTCCGGCGTTCCGGTGGCCACCACCGTGCCGCCGCCGATACCGCCCTCCGGGCCCAGATCGATGAGATAGTCGGCGCATTTGATCACGTCCAGATTGTGCTCGATCACCAGTACGGTGTTGCCCGCCTCCACCAGCCGCTGCAAAACCGCCAGCAGCTTCTTCACGTCGTCGGCATGCAGGCCGGTGGTGGGCTCGTCCAGAATATAGATGGTGCGGCCGGTGGAGCGCTTGGAAAGCTCCGTGGCCAGCTTGACACGCTGGGCTTCGCCGCCGGACAGGGTGGTGGAGGACTGGCCCAGCTTCACGTAGCCCAGCCCCACGTCCTGTAGGGTTTGCAGCCGGGCGGCGATCTTAGGCAGGGCGGAGAAGAAGGGCAGCGCTTCGTCCACCGTCATTTCCAGCACGTCGGCAATGGACTTGCCCTTGTAGCGCACCTCCAGCGTCTCCCGGTTGTAGCGCTTGCCGTGGCACACCTCGCAGGGCACATACACATCCGACAAAAAATGCATCTCGATCTTCAGCAGGCCGTCGCCGCAGCAGGCCTCGCACCGGCCCCCCTTGGTGTTAAAGGAGAATCGCCCCGGCCCGTAGCCCCGGGCCTTAGCCTCCTGGGTGGAGGCAAAGAGATTCCGGATTTCGTTGAACAGATTGGTATAGGTGGCGGGGTTAGACCGGGGCGTCCGCCCGATGGGGCTCTGGTCGATGCCCACCACCTTGTCCAGATACTCCATGCCTGTAATTTTCTTGTGCTTTCCGGGATGGGCCTTCATACGGTTCAGCTCCACCCCCAGCTTTTTATAGAGAATTTCATTGACCAGGGAGCTTTTCCCGCTGCCGGAGACCCCGGTGACGCAGGTGAAGGTCCCCAGTGGGATGGATACGTCCACATGCCGGAGGTTGTTCTCCGCCGCCCCCCGGACGGTGAGCAGCTTTCCATTTCCCTTCCGCCGCTGCGCAGGTACGGGGATCTTCTTGCGGCCAGACAGGTAGTCGCCGGTGATGGAGCCGGGGGTGTTCATGCCCTCCTCGGCGGTGCCGCAGGCCACCACCTGTCCGCCGTGGACCCCGGCCCCGGGGCCGATGTCCACGATATAGTCGGCCTGGCGCATGGTGTCCTCGTCGTGCTCCACCACCAGCAGGGTGTTGCCCAGGTCCCGCAGCCGCTTGAGGGTGGCCAGCAGCTTGTCGTTGTCCCGCTGGTGCAGGCCGATGGAGGGCTCGTCCAGGATATAGAGGACCCCCATGAGGGAGGAGCCAATCTGGGTGGCCAGACGAATGCGCTGACTCTCTCCGCCGGACAGCGAGGCGGCGGATCGGGAGAGGGTCAGGTACTGAAGCCCCACCGACTGCAGGAAACCCAGGCGGCTCTTGATTTCCTTCAGAATCCGCTCTGCAATCAGCATTTTTTGGGGAGAGAGCGCCAGCTTGGACACAAAATCCAGTGCCTCAGTCACCGACTTGCGGCAGAAAGCGTCGATGTTGATGCCGCCTACGGTGACAGCCAGGGATTCCTTTCGCAGGCGCTTGCCGCCACAGTCGGGGCAGGGGCGCTCACTCATACACTCCTCCAGCTCCCGGCGCATGCCGTCGGACTGAGTCTCCCGATAGCGGCGCTCCAGATTGTTGACAACCCCCTCAAAGGCCTGATAGAGCGTGCCCTGGCCCCGCTCACGGTCATAGGTGAGCTTGAGCTTTTCACCCTTGGTGCCATATAGAATGATGTCCAGGATCTCGGGCGCAAGATCTCTGATGGGGGTGTTCAGCTTAAACTGATAGCGCTGCGCCAGAGCCTCGAAGTACATCCGGGAGATGGAATCCCCCTTGATGTTGTTCCAGCCGGAGGCGGTAATGGCGCCCTCCAGGATAGAGAGGCTCTTGTTGGGGATGATGAGGTCGGGGTCCACTTTGAGCTGAGCCCCCAGGCCTGTGCAGGTGGGACAGGCGCCGAAGGGGTTGTTGAAGGAGAACATGCGGGGGGTGAGCTCTTCAATGGAGATGCCGCAGTCCTCACAGGCGTAATTCTGGGAGAAGAGAATATCCCGGTCCTCATTGACGATGTTGATGACGACCAGGCCGCCGGACAGGTTGGAGGCGATCTCCACAGAATCGGTCAGGCGGCGGGCCACATCCTCTTTGATAACCAGCCGGTCCACGACGATTTCAATGTTGTGCTTCTTGTTTTTGTCCGGCTTGATCTCCTCGGTGAGATCGTAAATAGAGCCGTCGCACCGTACCCGGACATAGCCGGACTTGCGGGCATCCTCAAAGATCTTCTGATGCTCGCCCTTTTTACCGCGGATAATGGGGGCCATAACCTGGATGCGGGTGGCCTCGGGCAGGGCCAGAACCTGATCGATAATCTGGTCGATGGTCTGCTGCTTAATCTCCTTGCCGCACTTGGGGCAGTGGGGAGTTCCCACCCGTGCCCACAGAAGGCGCAGATAGTCGTATATTTCGGTGACGGTACCGACGGTGGAGCGGGGATTTTTGCTGGTGGTCTTCTGGTCGATGGAGATGGCGGGGGAGAGACCGTCAATATAGTCTACATCGGGCTTCTCCATCTGCCCCAGAAACATACGGGCATACGAGGACAGAGACTCCACATAACGCCGCTGTCCCTCTGCATAGATGGTGTCAAAGGCCAGCGAAGACTTGCCGGAGCCGCTGAGGCCGGTGAGGACCACCAGCTTGTCCCGGGGGATCTCCACGTCGATGTTTTTCAGGTTGTTGGCCCGGGCGCCTTTGACGGAAATGTGATCAAGCATACATCAGGTTCTCCTTTAGCGGGAAATCAATAGCCAAAGTCTCGGGCCACCTGTACCAGCATGTCCCGGATGGGAAGTTCATAGGGGCAGCGCGTCTCGCAGGCGCCGCACTGGACACAGGAGCCGGCGTGGTACGGCATGGCCGCATAGCGGGCCCTGGCCCAGTCGGCCAGGCCGTACCGCCGCAGATAGTTGGCCATCAGGAAATTAGAGGGGATATCAATGCCGTTGGGACATGGGGCGCAGTATCCGCAGCGGCGGCAGAAGTGGCTGCCCAGATCCCTGCGGACAGCTGCACACTGTTCCAGCTCTTCTTTCGTAAGGGGGGAGAGCTCTTCCGCCACAGCGGCATTGCGCTCCACCTCTTCGGGGGATCCCATGCCGGGGATGGAGATATCACACACTTCAGAGGCGGCGATGAAACGCAGAGCCAGCCGCCAGTCCTCCAGATTGCCGCCGGCCAGAGGCTTCATGGCGATGGTGCCGATGCCCTTTTGACGGGCCAGCGCCAATACTTCCCGCCCCTGGAGCTCCACAATATTATATGGAAACATGACGGTTTCGATCCGATCGCCGTATTCCTCCACCAGCCGTTTCAAAGCGTCCAGGCTGTGGGCTGTCACTCCGATGTGGCCGATTTTTCCGGCGGCCTTTGCCTCCGACAGCGCCCGATATGCGCCGCCCCCACCAAAGGCCAGTTCAAAATCCTTTTCCGGCAGGTTGTGGAGCTGATAGAGATCGATATAATTGGTACGCAGATTGGAGAGACTGATCTCCACGTCCTGGGACATTCCTGCGTAATCCCGGGCCATGCTCTTGGTGGCCAGAATGAAACTGTCCCGGCGGCCCTCCAAGGCTGCACCCAGATATTCTTCTGAGACGGTGTACCCCCGGGCGGTGTCGATGTAATTGATTCCATACTCCTCCAGCTTGTCCACGACGGCCCGGGTATTGGCACAGTCGCTGCGCTGAATGGGAATACCGCCGAATGAGATAACTGCGGCCTCCAGTCCAGTCCGGCCCAGCTTGACGTATTTCATCATAACTCCCTCTTTTCCTGATTGATAGTCCGTTAGGCCTCGTCCAGCGCGGCCAACTCAAAGATAACCGGCCGGATGCCGTCGGTGCAGCACTCTACGCTGACGCCGGGCTTATACCATTCGTTTTCTGCATTGGCAGCCTTGGCGGTGACAGCCCGGTATAGATCGACCCAGGCCCAGGGACAGAAGCCCTCCGGCATCTCGGCCCCGCCCTCATAGAAAAAGACCTGTCCGGCCTTATGGATAGGGCAGGGGCCGGCGGCGCGGCCTTCTGTCAAGTAGCGGTCAGCCAGCTCAGGGTCGAAGTCGGTACGCAGAACGGTGATTTTTACGCGCTTCACGATGTTCACCTCTTAAATATTTAAATATGAGGGTATCGAGGCTAAACGCTTGTGCGCCGCCCCGCCGTGCGGGGCCCCAAAGAGCTGCGGGAGGCTATCCCTGGCCGCGAAGTTTGATGATGCGGTCCCGGAGGACAGCGGCATATTCGAATTCCAGCATTTTCGACGCCTCCCGCATCTCTTTTTCCAGCTTGGCGATGGCCTCCATGCGCTGGAGCTTGGTGAGCTGCTTCTCGTCTGGATCATACGCCCTGGCTTCCTCCGTGTCGGAGAGGCGGATGAGGTCACGGACACTCTTGACCACCGTCTTGGGCGTGATACCGTGGGCCTGGTTGAAGGCGTCCTGCTTGGCCCGGCGGCGTTCGGTCTCATCAATGGCCCGGCGCATGGAGGGGGTGACGGTGTCGGCGTACATGATGACCATTCCATCTGCATTGCGGGCGGCCCGTCCAATGGTCTGGATAAGGGAGGTCTCTGAGCGGAGAAAACCCTCCTTGTCGGCGTCCAGGATAGCGACAAGGGAGACCTCGGGCAAATCCAGGCCCTCCCGCAGGAGGTTGATGCCCACCAGTACATCAAAGGTCCCCAGACGCAGATCCCGGATGATCTCCATGCGTTCGATGGTGTCGATATCGTGATGCATATAGCGGACCTTAATGCCCGCATTTTTCAGGTAGGCGGTGAGATCCTCCGCCATTTTTTTGGTAAGCGTGGTGACCAGCACCCGCTCCCGGCGTTCGGTACGCTCATGGATCTCTCCGATGAGATCGTCGATCTGCCCCTCTACCGGACGGACCTGAATGACCGGGTCCAGCAGACCGGTTGGCCGGATGACCTGCTCCACCACTTGGCCGGAGCGGGTACGCTCATACTCGGAGGGGGTGGCTGAGACGTAGATGACTTGGTTGAGCCGCCGCTCAAACTCCTCAAACTTCAGCGGGCGGTTGTCAAAGGCACAGGGCAGGCGGAAGCCGTAGTCCACCAGGGTGGTCTTGCGGGCGTGGTCGCCGTTATACATAGCCCGGACCTGAGGGAGGGTGACATGGCTCTCGTCGATGAACATGAGAAAGTCTTTTGGAAAGTAGTCCAGCAGAGTGTGGGGAGGAGAGCCCACCGGACGGCCTTCAATCACCCGGGAGTAATTCTCGATCCCGGAGCAGTACCCCAGCTCCTGCATCATCTCAATGTCGTAAAGCACCCGCTGCTTGAGGCGCTGGGCCTCCACCAGCTGCTGATTGTTCTGGAAGAAGGCCAGCCGCGCCTCCAGCTCTTGATAGATCTCCTGAATGGCGGCGTCCATTTTCTCTTTTGGGGTGACGTAGTGGGTGGCGGGCCAGATGGGAATATGAACGAGATTGCGCACCGGGGCGCCTGTGACCACATTGATTTCGCTGAGCCGGTCAATTTCATCCCCGAAAAACTCTACCCGCACGGCGGTATCTTTCCAATAGGCGGGAAAGATCTCCACCGTATCCCCGCGAACCCGAAACATATTGCGCTCAAAGGCAATATCATTGCGCTCGTAACGGATCTCCACCAGCCGCTTGAGCAGATCATCCCGCTCCAGCGTGTCCCCCACACGGAGAGAGACCATCATTTTGGCAAAGTCCTCCGGCTCACCCAAGCCGTAAATGCAGGATACGGAAGAGACTACAATGACGTCCCGGCGCTCCAGAAGCGCACAGGTGGCTGAGAGGCGCAGCCGGTCAATTTCATCATTTGTGGCGGCGTCCTTCTCAATAAAGGTATCGGTATGAGGAATATAGGCCTCAGGCTGGTAGTAGTCGTAGTAGGACACGAAGTACTCAACCGCGTTGTTGGGGAAGAATTCCTTGAACTCTGCGCACAGCTGGGCGGCCAGCGTTTTATTGTGCGCCAGCACCAAGGTGGGACGCTGGACCTTTTCAATGACCTTAGCCATGGTAAAGGTCTTGCCGGATCCGGTGACCCCCAACAGGGTCTGCTCGGTGAGCCCGTTTTCCACGCCCTGGGCCAGAGCCTCTATGGCTTCAGGCTGGTCCCCCGAGGGGGTAAATTCGCTGACGACCTCAAAGGACGGCATGCCTCCGCCTCCTCATTCAGAAAATGGATTACACACATTATAACAAAACAAATGTTCGATTGCAAGAACAGAAAACAGGAAACAATCCTTCATTCTTCCGCAAAGTAGAAGCCGCTATCCCGGAGGGAGACCGCATCGTCGTCTACAAAAATAATATGATCGGCGAGCAGTACCCCCACTTGGGCCAAAATCTCCCGCAGGTGCACCGTGGTAGCGCGGTCCTCTGTGGATGGAAAGGCCAGACCGGAGACGTGATTATGAGAGAGAATGACGGCGGAGGAATTCAGGGAGAGGGAGGCCTCCACCACCAGCCGGGTGGTGATTTCTACGGCGTTGACATTTCCCTCGCAGATCTTCCGTACGCCCAGCAGCTTGCGCTTGCCGTCCATACAGAGCAGGCAGACACGTTCGTTCCTGGCCCCGAAAAAGTAGGGGTGCAGGGCGCGGCAGGCGTCGGCGGTCGTACGGATGATATCCTCCACGCTGGTTCGGCCTGCCAGGTAGCGTCCGCCGAGCTCCTTCACAGCTTTGAGCAGCACGGAGGCGTGCTCCCCGATGCCCGGAACCTTGCATAGCTCGTCGGGGGTGGCGTCCAAAACCCCGGTCAGGGAGCCGAAACGCTCGATTAGGGCATGGGCCAGAGGATTGGTGTCCGCTCTTGGATTGGCATAGAAGAGCAGAAGCTCCAGTACCTTATGATCGGGAAAGGCGTCCGGCCGGATGAGAAATTCAGTTTTCAGGCGCCGGCGATGGCCGTCGTGAATACCCATGGGAAGACTCCATTTCCGAAATATTCGATGTGTCAGGGCGGAGCCCCGAGCGCCTATGCAGACAGGAGGTATGAGGTATAGGGCGGGGAGATCCCGACGCGGCCCTGTAGGACGGACCGCACTGCCGTCGCCTCCCGGGCGGGAGCTCCCCCGTTTCCTTTACATGCCCAAAGAAACGGGGCGGGGTTCGCCGGAGGCGTTATCTTGCGCCGTACTCAGCCAGATAGGCCTCCATGCGCGCCTTCATATTGTCGTCGATATATGTCGTGCCGTCTACGGGGTGGTTATGGAGGAAAGCGATAATCTCTCTCACAGTGACAATGGGGTAGACGGCGATGCCGAAGTCCTCCCGCAGTTCGTCTAAGGTGGAGCAGTCCCTTGTGCCCCGCTCCATACGATCCACGGAGACAATCAGGGCCTTCATATTCACTTTGGCCACGTGCTGGAACAGTGCGATGGTCTCCCGTACGGCGGTGCCGGCGGTGACCACGTCCTCTACGATGACGACGTCGTCTCCGTCCTGAGGCTTGTAGCCCACCATGGAGCCTCCCTCGCCGTGATCCTTAACTTCCTTGCGGTTAAAACAGTAGGGGAGATCACGTCCATAGTTGCGGAAGAGGGAGGCCGCGGCTGTTACCGCCAGAGGGATTCCCTTGTAGGCGGGGCCGAACAGGCAGGAGACGCCGTCAGGCAGGTGCTCCTGGATGCAGGCGGCGTAGTACTCCCCCAGCTTGGCGGCCTGTGCGCCGGTCCTGTAATTGCCGGTGTTGATAAAGTAGGGGGTTTTGCGGCCTGACTTGGTGGTAAAATCTCCAAAGGTGAGTACGCCGGAGCGTACCATAAAGGTAATAAATTCTTCCTGATAAGTCATCATCATTCCGCCCTTCTCAAAATAGGTCGAATTATTATATCACTGCCGGAGCTGGCCTACAAGTAGGAGATGCAGCAAAAAGTGATTGCTGCACCTTGTAAAAACGGGGGCGCTGTGATAGGATACTCAAAACAGAATTCGAAACAGAGCGCCGACAGGCTCAGAGGGTGTTTGCCCGGCTGTATCCATGCGGAGGAGCGGATCGCACGGCGGAAAGCCCCGTATTTTTCACAAATTCTTTATGTTATCCAGGCATAACCTGTGATACAATAAAGCGCAGAAAAGCGGAGGTGATGCGGTTGGATCTGATGCAGTGGCTGACGGATACCGAGTTGGGCAAGCTGACCTTTACCATGCTGGTGTCTATGGTCCCGGTAATAGAGCTGCGGGGCGGGATGCCCTTTGGGGCGGTGGCTCTGGGGCTCAGCCCCGCCGAAGCCCTGATTGCCAGTGTGATTGGAAATATGATCCCGATTCCTTTTATTGTAGTCTATATCCGCCGGATCCTGAAATGGATGCGCCGGCGCATTCCCAAACTGGGACGGCTTGTGGACACGGTGGAGCGCAAGGCTCACCTGAAGGGCCGCACGGTAACCAAGTACAAGTATCTGGGCCTCTTTATTTTTGTGGCAATTCCCCTGCCGGGAACTGGCGCATGGACAGGGGGACTGGCGGCGGCCTTTCTGGATATGCCGCTGCGGAAGGCCATCCCATCCATTTTCTGCGGAGTTGTCACGGCCGGACTTATCATGACCTTTCTCACCCATGCGGTGACGACGGTGGTTACATGAGCCTTTGAGAGGCATTCACACCTTCGGCCGATTGCGGCATAGAATGGCCCGGAGGTGAACGGTTTTGCATCCGATTTTGGAAATTTTGATGGTTTTGCTCTGTGCCGCCGGGCTGGTGGCCCTGGGGTGGTATCTGTTCGGCCGGCTGGTGTCCCCGGCAGGCGGAGGGGCCGCCGGGCCGGTGTATGCGGTGGTGCCCGCCTGCGGGGAGGGGGAGAACCTGGAGCAGAGCCTCCGGGGACTTCAGTGGCTCCGGGAGGGAGATTGGGCCCGATTCACCATTGTCATCGCAGACGGAGGCCTGGACGAGCAGGGGAGGGCTGCCGCCGCCATCCTGCTGGAGCGGACGCCGGAGGCTGTGCTCTGTCCGGTGGAGCAGCTGGGGGAACTGGTGGCGGCCCGGATGGAGTGAGATGGAAATGTAAGGACGTGTAGGCATTGGATGGAACTGAGACGCTCAACTGTATTGAGGGCAGCGTGGCGGCCGTCATTTATCAGAATGAGGAGAACGGCTATACCGTCCTCCGTCTGGAAGCGGGCGAGGGGGGCGTCACCGTGGTGGGCACCATCCCCGGGGCGGCCCCCGGCGAGCACCTGACCATTCGGGGGCGCTGGACGCGCCACGCCTCTTACGGAGAGCAGTTCCAGGCTGAGACGGTGGAGCGCAGGATGCCCGCGGGGGAAAAAGCCATCTTTGAATACCTTGCCTCGGGCGCTGTGCGGGGGATCGGAGCGGCAACCGCCCGGCGCATGGTGGAGGAATTTGGAGGCGAGGCCCTTACGGTCCTGGAGGAACGGCCGGAGGAGCTGACCAAAATCAAGGGGATCACCCGTAAGCGGGCCCTGGCGATGGGGGAGAGCTTCCGGCTGCAGATGGGGATGCGCCGCCTGCTGGAATTTTTAAGCGAGCACGGACTGGCCCTTCAGCTGGCTATGCCCATCTACCGCCGCTATGGAGACCAGGCGCTGGAGACCGTGAAGAGCAATCCCTATCTGCTGGTGGATCAGGAGCTGGGAGTGGACTTCTCCCAGGCCGACGCGCTGGCCATCTCGGTGGGGGTAGAGGGGGAGAGCCCCCGGCGCCTGGAGGCGGGGATCCTCTTTGAACTGAGCCATAACTTGAATAACGGTCACACCTTCCTGCCGCGGCGCAAGCTGCTGCCCGCCACGGCGCAGCTTTTGAACGTGAAGCAGGACGCCCTGGAGGATGCCTTGGAGGGGTTGCTGGTCCGGGGTGAGATCGTTCAGGAGGAGATTGCCGGGGAGACGGCCTGCTATCTGGCTGACCTCCAGGAGGCGGAACAGTATGTGGCCTTCCGCATCGCAGAGATGAGCGCCAGCGAGCTCTACCCTCCCACAAGGCTGGAAGAGCTGTTGGACCGTATTCAGAGGGAGCAGGGGATCGTATATGCTCCGCAGCAGATGGAGGCGGTGCGCCTGGCCGCCGGGCGGCAGGTGATGCTGCTCACCGGCGGGCCGGGCACCGGCAAGACTACCTGCCTGCGGGGGGTACTCGCCCTCTTTGACGCACTGGGCCTGGAGACTGCGCTGGCCGCTCCCACTGGCCGGGCGGCCAAGCGGCTGGGGGAACTGTGCGGAGTGGAGGGGACGACAATCCACCGCCTGCTGGAGACACAGTTTGACCCGGGAACAGGCCGCCTGGTCTTTGCCCACGGCGAAGACGACCCGCTGCGGGCCGATGCAGTCATTGTGGACGAGACCTCCATGGTAGATATCCTGCTGATGCGGGCCCTGCTGGCCGCCCTGCGGGGGGACTGCCGCCTCATTCTGGTGGGGGACCCGGATCAGCTCCCGTCAGTGGGACCTGGAAATCTCTTTTCTGACCTTATCCGGTGCGGGACGGTTCCTACCGTGCGCCTGACGGAAATTTTCCGTCAGGCCGCCGAGAGCGCTATCGTCATGAACGCCCACGCGGTCAACCAGGGAGCGCTTCCTGCTTTACATAACAGCAGTACCGACTTTTTTTTCCTCCGCCGCAAAAATCCGGCCCAGGCGGTGGAGACCATCGTGGAACTGGTCAAAAGCCGACTTCCCGCCAATATGGGGATACCGGCGGAGCAGATTCAGGTGCTCTCGCCCACCCGGCGGAGACAGACGGGCACCACGGCGCTGAACCGGGCCCTTCAGGAAGCGGTCAATCCGCCGGAGGCGGGGAGGGCTGAGCGCCGGTTTGGGGAATTTGTCTTTCGCGAGGGCGATCGGGTGATGCAGGTGCGCAACAACTATGATATCATGTGGAGAGAGAAGAACGGCATGTCTTCCGGTATGGGGATCTTCAACGGAGACGTCGGCCGGATAGAAGAGGTGGACAACCGCAGCGAGGTTATCAAGGTGGACTTCGAGGGCAGGGTGGTGGAGTATACCCCTGACATGCTGGGAGAGCTGGAGCCGGCCTATGCGGTTACCGTCCACAAGGCGCAGGGCAGCGAGTACCGGGCCGTGATCCTGGCCGCGGTGGACGGCGCGCCCATGCTTTTGACCCGCGGCGTCCTGTATACCGCCATCACCCGCGCCAGAGAGCTTTTTATCCTGGTGGGAGACGAGGAGGTGGTGGCCAGAATGACAGCCAACAACCGCCAGCAGAGAAGGTATTCCGGCCTGCGCTACCGCCTGGCCGAAACCATATAAAAAAGAAAGCGGGGGTTTCGTCGTGTCAGGGAGTTTTTGGGGCCATTTTTTGGATCTGCTTTTTCCACCCAAGTGCGTCTTCTGCGGCAGGGTGCTGAATTCCGGAGAGAGCGGGATCTGCCCGGAATGTCAGGGCGCCCTCCCCTGGCTGACCGAAACGGAGGCCGAGCAGCGGGGGGAGTTCTTTTCCCTGTGCGTCTCCCCGCTGCGCTACCAGGACAGGGTCCGCGACTCCATTCACCGCTACAAATTCAGCGGGCGGCAGGGCTATGCCAGAATTTACGGGCGTTTGATGGCTCAGTGCATATCCGACCGCCTGGCTGGCAGATATGACCTTATCACCTGGGTGCCTCTGTCCCGGGAGAGGAAACGGGAACGGGGCTATGATCAGGCGTTTCTTCTGGCGAATGCAGCTGCCTTGGCGCTGGGCGATGTGGCAGTGGAGACGCTGCGCAAGGCCAGAGACACCCGGGCCCAGTCCGGGCTGGACGGCGAACCGGCCCGCCGGGCCAACGTCCTGGGGGCCTATGAGATTGTGGATCCAGAGCTGATAGAGGGGAAGCGGGTTTTGCTGATTGACGATGTGATTACCACCGGCGCCACCATCTCAGAGTGCGCACGTCTCCTCCGCACCTTTGGCGCGGCAGACGTGGTCTGTGCGACACTGGCTCGCGCACATTAAAACTTTTGCAAATTAAAGTTGAAAAAGAGCGGCAACCTCTGTATAATATAAGGGATTAACCATGAGATTTTGGGCTAAACTAAAAGAACTGGGAAAAAGACTTCTTCGAGGTGCAGGTATGTTCAGTTTCAGTAAGGATATTGGCATCGATCTGGGCACAGCGTCCATTTTGGTATATGTAAAGGGCAAAGGGGTCGTTCTGCGCGAGCCTTCCGTAGTTGCCATTGACAAAAACACCGGCAAACTTCTCAAGGTGGGTACCGAAGCCCAGCAGATGCTGGGCCGCACCCCGGGCAATA
>ERZ825896.2516-NODE-2516-length-17355-cov-4.096590_pt1 | contig 17355 bp, 12 predicted proteins | sample MGYA00519858_ERZ825896 | MGnify/ENA primary metagenome ERZ825896 (study PRJEB31778, sample SAMEA3449214) | human gut metagenome | biome: human gut; feature: human-associated habitat; material: faeces | place: United Kingdom | collected 2010/2012 ...
CTCAGTTTCATACTGCATCAGGTAAACGCCTGCATAACTTGAAAGAACATGCTCTAGATCAATGATCACGGCTGGGTCTGCGGCTACCAAAAGTCTCTTGCTGGAAAAATCAATTGCTCCCAGTTGTTCTTCGGTCAGTCCACTTGTCGGATCTAAGCTTGCAAATGAATCAGCCTGAGTACTTTCTTCTGTTGTTTCAGATTCAGTCTCAACCTCTGTTTCGGCCTCTGTGTTTGTCTCCTCCTCTGCTACCTGTGTGGTAGTTTCTATTGTTTCGTCCGGACCGCGAGTCTCATTTGCTTCTGACTCTTCGGTATCTTCTCCGGACGGATCGACCTCGGCAGAAAGAGTGGTTTTCTCTTTCTCACAGGTCACTTCTGCGGTTGTTTCAGCAACAGTTGCCTGCACTTCGTCTGATACCTGTGTGGCATCCGTGCCTGCCTCTGCGCTTAAAGTTTCCAGTGCGGTGCCTGTCTGTGTTTCAGCTGCTGCCTGTGTGGCTGTCTCGGACTGAACCTCTACAGACGAAGCTTCTTTGGTTGTTACTTCTTCGATTTGGCTTTCCACTGCTACGGACGACTCTGTTTCCGATGCCAGTGCAATATTTGGCATCTGGAAGGTCGTTGTGGCTGTCATGACGATTGCCATTAACGTTGAAGTCAACTGTCTCGCATTTGGCTTCTTTGAACTTCGCATAAGTCTTTCCCTCCTTGTTTTTGTTTTTTATGCAAACGGGTTTTACCCCAAAAGCAATCACTGCTATTGCCCTTTACGACAACAAAAAAACACCTTTCAAACAAACCGCTTTTCGCAAATCTGCCTGAAAGGTGTTTTTTTCTATGATTGAAGTTAATCTTTTTTATAATTGACGTTACTTTGTAGCACCGCAACCAGAGCATTTGTATCCGGTTGTTACCGTTTCATCCCATGCTGCCTGTGTCACGACTGTCTCATAGTGACCTGTGGCTTCGTGGTGCACAACAGTAGTCTCTGCCTCATGGTGCACAGTGTTGTAGACTGCATCGTGGTGTACTGTCTGATAAACTGCATCGTGGTGCACGGAACCCGTCTGTACCTGTACATCGTGCCAGCCGCCTCCACAACCAGGGTCGTCAAATATATGATACTCTAACTGATCACCAGTCGTTCCCAGCGGAAACTGATATCCGCACACGTTGCATACCGGTAACCAGCTATACACTGGCTCATCATATGCAGCCTGTACCAGCACCTGCTCATCGTAGGCCGCCTGAGAAAGTACCTGCTCATCCCATGCTGCTTTCGTTACAACCGTCTCATCCCATGCAGCTGTATCCTCTTTCCATACCTGACTTGTAACTGCATCATGGTGGACGGTAGTTGTAACCGGTACCCACGTATGCGTATGTGCCGCTGTAGTTGGTGTCGAAGTAGTTGGCGCTGCTGTCGAAGGAGCCGTAGTCGGAGAAGTAGTTGATGCAGCAGTTGGCGCTACTGTAGCAGCTGTCTCCGGTACTTTTGTGGTTTGAGCCGGTTTTGTTGTGGCCGGCTTTGTTTGAGCCGGTTTTTGAGTTTCCGGTACATTTGTGGTTGAAGCTTCCGGTAATTTGGTTTCCTTGGTTTCCGATGACGATTTCGATGTAGCAGCTGCATAGTCCGATGTCTGGGAATCTTTTCTGGAACTGCCTGTTGGGTCAGCATTATCTTCTTCTAATGCGCCCTCCAGGGATCTTGAGGCTTCCTCATCTGTCTCTTTTTCTTCTGTCTGGACAGTATCCTGACCTTCTGCCGGCACTTTTGAAACCAGATGAACAATCATCCAATGGTTTGTAGTTGTCTCCAGGCTGTATGAAGGCTGACCATACTCGTTAAGAACAGCTTCCACCGCAGACTTTTGAAGAGTTCCATCTGCCACACTGTAATGCACAACGTCAGCATTCTCCTCCTCCTGCTGTAATAAAAGACTGTAAATACCGTTTTCATCTGCCGGCTTCAAAGAGGCTACCTCATAAAACTCAACAGCTGAGTATGTATCATACCCGGCATACTGATCAAGCAGATAAGATATGATCGACTCGTCTGTCCTGATATCAGAAACGGCATACGTCATCTGACTGCCGGTATACATGTCAATAGGATCGGTACTGTTCTTAAGAGAATCGAACTGATCAAGATGTTCAATATACTCATTGTCTAATGAGGTCAGAGACATATAGTACGGAGGCTCTTCTGCTTCCAAAGAACCCTCAGAAAAATCCTCAAATTCAGTTGATACCGCTTCTGAAACCTGAATTTCCGTAAGACTTTCATCTGTCCAAGTAAAAGGAATACCTGCCAGATCAATAATCATATACCGATCAGCTGTCCTTTCTGATTGAGTTTCTGTCGTCGCTGCTGCATGAGCAAACAGAACCGTATTACCTGCAATAATACCTGTAAGAGCTACTGCAATTTGTCTTCTCATCATAAAAATTTCTCCTTTCTTCCTGCAAACATCCCACGATCTGCTATTACATGTTGCTCTAGCAGGATGGGTTTTGTATCTGTTTTCCCAATCATAGCAAAAATCGAAGTGTCGCACAAGTAGGGAAGAAAGGCAAATCCGCGAAAAAATATTTGTTTTTCAAGGTACTTTAGTTTTCTACACGCCCTTAGGCTGATTCGCGTCAAATTTCGTGTAGCCAAAAATTCCACACAGGATAGACACACACCCTTTACACCCTATTACGGGCTTACCTGTCAAAAATCTCAAAAAATCACGTTAACAATTTAATCAAAAATCAAGAGCGAACTTATAATTTGTTGTATAATCTTAGCGACAGAAAGCGTAACCTCCTGCTGACTGTCGGAATTTCGCGTAAAAAAGACCTTGCCACTAGTTGTTATGGCAAGGTCATATAAATCTGCCATATCGGAACCATCATATACCAAACAACTAGCAAGACTTGGGAAGTCCATAGCATTCAATATAATTTTCTTTCGTCGTACATCTACTACTGCGCGAATATATCCCGTCTTAGTACATGTTGCAGGCGCTTCTAATCTTAATAACTCCGATAATGCGTGTTTTTCCTCTACGATAAGCATGGACGTTCTCCTCCCCACCTAAAAGTATGTCTTTTGCTTAAGAGATCAAGCGAAATTTCTTGATCATTCAATGGCCACAGCTATTGAATGCGTTTACATTCGTGATACTATTCATTAAATTCATATTTAACGAAAAGTTGGTTGTTTTTCTCCACAATATAGCATATAATACACTGTATCCATTTATTTTATTTCAAAGGGGGTTTTAACTATGGCTACTTACCAACAACAACAAAATGAACTCTTTTATCAAAAATTGCAGGAATATAAAAAAATCTTTCCACCTTTCGCTAAAGATTATTTAACATCTATAGCAACAACATCTGTGCGAACACAGGATAACTATTGCTATAACATAAACCAGTTTTTAATGTATCTTGTTTCTAACAATCCAGAGCTGGCTGGAAAAAGCCCAAAAGATATAACGTTGGAACATTTGAATGCACTCCGAGTTCAGGATCTCAATGAATACATCGCTTATATGCTTCACAATAAGCAAAGTGCATCTTCTTATATTTTTTCAATAGAGGCTGCGTTAAATTCATTCTTTTCATTTTTTGAGAAAACTGGATTGATTGACAAAAATCCTACTATAAACATGATACGCCCACGTATGAAAGAAAAACTTAATTTAATCTACCTGGTACATGACGAAATGTGCGATCTACTTGACACTGTGTCTAATAATACAGAGATGAGCGAACATCGGAAAAAGTATTATGAGAAAACGCGTCTACGTGACACTGCTATGATTGTTTTATTTTTAAAAACTGGAATACGCGTATCTGAATGTGTCGGACTGAATTTGACAGATATTGACTTGAAAAGTGAGGTTTTTGCTGTCTATAGAAAAGGCTATACTAGCGACAACAAGGAAAATCAACAATTAATTAATATGGATGAAGAGGTACTTGAAGCATTAGGTGAATATATCGAATTTAGAAAGACATTGAAAGTGGTTAATCCTAAAGATGAGGACGCATTGTTTTTATCAATGCAGCTCAAGCGAATGAGTGTTCGTGCCGTACAGTACATGGTAAAAAAATACGCACTAGATATCCCCTCTCTTCCGCTGTCAAAAGCTAAAAAAATAAGTCCTCACAAGTTAAGAAAGTCCTATGGAACAGATCTGTACCATGAAAGCAATGATATCTATCTGGTAGCAACAGGATTGAATCACAACTCGGTCGCTACAACTGCAAAATATTATGCCGCCATGGATCCCGAGCGAAAAAAACAGGCATATACAACTTTACAGCTTAAATTTAAAGAAAAGTAAAAAAAAGTAAAAAAAGTAAATAAGTAAAAAAAATTTTTTTGAGAAAAATACAAAAAAGTGCACTTTATCCAACATAAGTTAAATTCTTTTTTGACACAAAACCTACCAAACTTGCACTTTTTACAGGTACATTCCTGTTTGGTTTGATCGAGTATATCAGGTACTCCATGATTGTCAAGCCTGCAAACCACCGCTTACGCGGCTTCGGGCTTGACAGTCAAGGAATACCTGATATCTTAGCATACAAGCCAAACAAGTATTGGTCTATGCCGACACAAGCATCACTCTTCAGAACCATACTTACGCTTTGTAATATGGCGAGCTGGTTGTTGGCTATATGGCGTGATCTATCCAGTTATAGCACTTTATTCGCGCATCAATTATAAGCTTCCAGATTGCACGTTATTATAAGGTGCAATCATGGAATAAAGTGCAATTTGGAATGTAGTGTACTTTATTCCAAATCTACAGCATTTAAGCCATTTTTTCTACACTTCGAATAAAGTGCAATTGAATTTTACTTTAAAGTAAAAAAATTTTTTTACGTCTGAAAATTTAAGTAAAAAATCTGAAAAATCTGATATTTGTAAGCAAATCGAGGCTAGTGTAGCTGCTAATATTCAAAATTCTCAAAATATTAGTCCAATTTAAAATCGCCAAGAAAGTAAAAAAGATTTTTTTGAAAAAAGTTGTTACAAAAGAAATAACTAATTTTTGTAACTGAATATATTATATATTGCAGACAATTCTTTTGCAAGCAATATTTTTCGCTACAAAAAAACTGCGATATAGGTTTTCTATATCGCAGCCTTTAGACAGTTTCACGAACCGTCCCTACCGATTGACTAAGCATTCACTCAATCATCTTTTTCATCTTTTCTTTCCGCTTATCACGCGGATTTTTCGTTTCCTATTTTTTTTCTTTTCCTCCTTCCATGTTTCAACAAACGCCCAAATAATACGCTTGAGAAACTTCGTTCCGTGTTTTTTAAGCCAATACACAACTGTAACCGTAGCTGTAAAGCCAAGCGGCGACAAGAAAAATAATAATATTGCTCCTTGGGCAATTGCGCCAACGATAAATATCGTTAGCACAACTGCCATTGTTATCATGCCTGCTATGGCAATGGGGATAGTTATATTACTAACCCCATTCTCCTCAACTAATCCTCTAAAAAAAAGTACTATATTGAGGAACGCTTGTTTCTCCGTATTCCACATGTTTTTCACACTCGCTAGTGTGAATTGTGGATTCCATATTGCCCAGCTTAAAAACCAGGCTACAAATCCCTCTGCTACACTTAAAACACTGCTTATAATACTCATCTTCTTCTCCTTCTGGCTGACAAAATATTCTATTTGCCAGTACTTTTTTATTTTTTTCAATAAAAAAAGCACCTGCCAAACGCAAGTGCTTAATTCTATCAGTTACTGTGATTAGATGCACAGCAAATAAACCCAGCAAACCGGGTTTTCGCCAATTAAAGATGCGAGCTGTGCATCTTTATAAGAAATAAAACCATCCAATCCTTTTTTAGTATAGCATATTATCTGCCTTTTTGCAATAAAAAAAATAGCCTGTTCCTCTGCCTTTTTGCTACAGTATCAGGCTATTTTTGTTGAAAATTCGTGCAAGAAAACTCATGCCTTTCGGAATCTGGCAGAGTACCACGTCCATAGGAGCAATGCACCGCATGGACGTGTAGACTTCACTTTTTCTCTTGAGGAGTATGAAGCAGCGTAGCTTCTTTTTGTGCGATAATCTGTGCATTTAACAGACCATTTGTGCTGATATCTTCCGTGACACAGGCAATTAATGTCGAATATCCGCTTTCACTATCCTCGTATAAGTAACCAACAATATATGCTTCTGTTGTTTTCTCTCCTACATTACATATTATATCGAATACGACATAGTCGAATTCTCTTCCGTTCCGATCTCCTTTTTCTGACTTTACTAACTGACCATCTGTGCTTTTTTTATCAGCTCCGGTTAGTAAAATCGGTGCAGTTTCAGAGAATACAGCATCAGCAAAGCTAGATCGTTTGCCTTCTGAAATATAAACATAGAAACCGTCCGTAATTCGCCAAAATGTACCATTGCCCATCATGGCGGTTTGGCGGTTTGGCACATCCACAACGTCACTTAGATGCTCAAATTGGTGCTCAACCGGAAAATCTGCATCTGCTTCATACACACTGTTCTGTGCGTCAAAAATCGAATCGCTTAGTCCACTTGCAGGAATTACAATTTGAATTGGCATTGATGCTTTTGCTATTTGTGCCATTATAAGACCAATCGTACAAGTTAATCCGACCAGTATAAAGATTATGATTCCTGCTATTTGTGTGCCTGTAAAAAAACGTTTTTTTTCCATAAAAAATCCTTTCACAAGAAATTGTATGTTGCTTCGACCATCGCCCAAACCAATCTTTGAGCATTTTTATCAAGAACACGTTTTGCTTTAAAAAGCGCCGTTTGAAACGGTTGATGACTATATTCTGCCCATGCAACAGCTTTTTCGGAAGTAAAAATGTAATCATCGTACTTTTCCTTAAAGAATTCTCCACTTTTCATCTCCCTCAGACTAGCTAGTATCTCCTTTAAAGCATCCTTAGTTGGACACACAAATAACACTTTTGCACTACCTCGACTGCCATCCTTGCCTGCCTTTTTTAGAATAAATGCTCTTGATACTATTGCCTGTGTTCTGTAATACCATTCATTATCTTCCTCTGTATAGATTTCTCTTCCACATTGAGGATCACGAATATACTGAACCATTAGGCTCGTCTTTTTGTTTGGATTGCTTTCATTTAAAAGATCAATACTGTAATCAACATCAATTATGTCGCTTCCTGTAAGTTCCTTTAGATCATATGTATCATGTTGAAAGGAGTTCTTACCAAATGCAATGAATTTGGGACTCTCACAAATCTTTTTGACTACTTCATTCTCACTCAAACGTCCTAGAAATACGTCTGGGATCGCAGCTGACGTAAACAGTCTTGTTTTGTATTTCACTCCGGATGCAGTTGTAATAAACTCAGTTCCGGCTTCCGTTAACGAGTATGCTCTAATTACACCGCCTCTGTTTTTTGATCCAGCATTGGCAGATGTTTCATCTACCTTGTACAGCCATAACAGTCCTTGTCTTGAAAGCTTTGATAAGCGTTGTCTCACATATTCATTCTCTACACTTGGCAGTACGAATAATTGATCATTGCCCCTTTGTCTGGCTTGTAGTACCTTCAAGCATTCTGTAACAGTTGCATATTTCAAAAACCATACTGCACACAATATTTGTTCATCCGAATAGATTATGGAATTAGGGTCTATAGTTTTTAGTGACTGAATTCCAGCCCTGGCTTCGTCAATATTTTCATAGACCATAGCTCCTTTTTCTGTTACATAAAACTCAATTCGCTGTATCGGATACATATCGCTCCATGGCAATACATTGTCAACTGGCTCATACAGTACATTATATTGTCCTGAATCATATGTTGCTATATCTACATTATATGTGCGAAACAGTTTTCCAGTCGCAGCCTCCACATAATCTTCTCTGACACTCACTGCATTCACCCTCCTCTCATTGTCGACTTGATAAAAACTGCTTAGAACACGTTTGGAGGTGTAGCTACTGTCCATATCAGCTTCATTGTTTTTTCATCAAAATCTTTCTTAACACTAAATAATGCATCCTGTATGGTTCCACCATTTTGTGCAACCAAAGCAACTGCCTTTTCAGATGTAAATATATAGTTTTCCCAATTGCTTGTAAAATAAGTACCATCTTTCATTTCTCTTAAATCTGCTAATATCTTGTCTAGTGCTGCTTTAGTTGGACACACAAACAGTACCTTTGCATTTCCACGCCTGCCATCTTTACCAGCCTTTTTTAAAAGAAACGATCTCGATAGAGGAGCTAAACTCTCATGACGAAAGGTAACATCTTCCTTCGTGTCAATAGCACTACCCCAGTTCGGATCACGAACAAATTGAACCATTAGACTTGTCTTTTGTTTTGAATCATCTGGATTGAGAAGTTCGATACTGTAATCAATGTCTATTGTATCATCGCCAGTAAGTGCTTCTAAATCGAATGACCTGTGAAACAAATGTGGACGGTTAAACGCAGCAAAATTAGGGCTATCACAGATTTTTTTGATTACTTCGTTTTCACTCAGGCGCCCTAAGATTACCTCTGGAGATGCGTTATACTTATACGGATAACACTTATAATGCAATCCAGATGTTTCATTCAAAAAACTAGTTCCCTCCTCTGTCAGTGAATAGGCATTTGCTGTCTGTCTGTCTTTATGTCCTTCATCCCTAACTCCAGTTGAATCATCAATTTTATATGTTATCAAGAATCCCTGGTCTGCCAATTCCTTTAAGCGTTTTCTTGTGTACGTCTTATCTATCGTCTCAGATATAAACAGTTGCGGTTCTCTCCTTTTTGTAGCTTTAAGAAACTGCAAACACTGTGTAGCAGTTGCATATTTCAAAAACCATACTGCACGCAGCAAATGATAATCTGAAAACAGGTTTATGCCATCAGGATCACTTGTTCTTGAAATCGTTGACTCCAGTGGAATTCCAGTAGAATCACCTGCTTTAATTGGTCCATTGTCCGTTTTGTGAAACTCGTCGCGCCGTATAATAAATGCGCTGTTTAAGCGTTGCACTTTCTCATTTTTAGAATACCGTACATCACAAGTCTGAGGATTAAATGTATACATTTCTTGTCTGTACGCATTAAATGCTAAAATTGCATTTTTGCGTTTTACATTAGCATCCATATAAAATTGCAGAATGCTCGTCTGTACTCTATAATTTAGATGTATGACAACATAGTGACCCTGTGATATCAAATGAGTCTTGCATCCTGCCCCTCCTTTCTGCTCTTCCAATCAATCAGGCTTGCAAAGATTATTCCTTGCAAGCCCCATGTACTGTACAGCTAATCTCTTCAGATATTACCGAAGCGGCAGCGGCCTTCCAACTCTTGCCGAATTCTCTTGAACGGCACGATACAGTTCAACTTTGATTCTCTTATTGTTACGGTCAAAACGTGACACTGTAGCTGAAAACAATTTTCCCACTACTGGAATCAGGGCATTTTCTCCAGTCTTATATTCACCAAATAATTCCATACCTTTTGGCAAAGGCGTTGATGCCTCTGAAACAGTTCCTCTCCAGGTATGCATACCTACATTTACCTCGATACACTTAACAGGAATTGTGTAATTTCTAAGGTCTACATTCTCCGGAATCTGACTCCAACAGGACATGGAGTATGGCTTATGGTCAAGACGAAATGTCTTGAAAACTCCACGGTCTTCCATTTCCACAATATCGAACGTATAGACATCCCCTACATTGACAGTATATGTCAAATCGGTCGTAAAGTCTTCGCTCCAATTAGAAATATGTATAAAACCAATTACCCCCTTATTAACAATGCTGACAATTGCATATCTTGGAAATACACGCATAATGGTTCCGGTAACTCCCTTAACGCACTCTGTACGATTTTCCCTTTTTGCCTCTGCAAACAACTCTGTCAATTCATCGTTAATCTGGGATCTCGCTGACGCATTTGCATAAACCATATAAACAATACGGTTTTCTACATCAATTTCCTTAACACGAGCAGTAATATCGCGATTAATAAATGCAGCCGGTACAAGCTGTCGTTCTGGTGCTAAATTTCTTTCTTCGGCATTCGGATACAAGTCTTCAGGCAACATCTTGAATGCAATTTTATCTTCCTCATCATAATACAAAAGTGCATTCGAACTATCCTTGGCCGTAAATACCATCTTGTAGACGGTTCTCTTTTTAATATCTTCCTTCAACGAATTCAGGTAGATTTCCGCCTGTTCGCTTGGTTGCATACTATTTTCCAGTTTCTGTCGTTGCTCAAGCACTTTTTTATCAAGTGCTTCGTTCTCTAACTCGTTTGAAAAACGGGTCAGTGTTGTTAATTCTCTAGCCATAGTGATACCTCCTGTTATACTATTTTGTAATTACAATCATACTCCTGCTGTTGCCGCAATCATTTTTGCAAGCACATATAAGCAGATAGCGATTAATGGAACCCCTATTATCAGACCTGCGATTGCATTTTTTCGAATTCTTGGACTGTTCTTTATTGAAACCAGAATAATCAGCCCTAGGGAAATGCTAAAAAGTGAGATGATACCTATGTATTTTGCCACATACAGTATAAATCCAACTGCCGCAAATTGAATCGGTGTTAGGTCGCCCAGTAATTGTGAGTACACGGTTGCATTTGTTTCTGTACTGACAAACTCATAAGCTTCTCGCCTGTTACAGCCTGCGAACAATATGCAAGAAATAAATCCTGCTGATACTAGTTGAATCCTTTTTTTTAAGAAATTTAGTAGGTACTCCCGGCCATTCAATAACCGAGATGAAAACACCCTTTTTTTTACCAATTCTTTCATCGTTTCCTTTCTAGTAGCCATCTCCTTTCCACAATTTGTTTTCTAATGCCCTCTGAGAGTACCGTTTGTTTAGTCAACAACTCGAACGGCCGAGGATTCCAGCGCCAGATTCCTAAAAATTCGTGCAAGAAAACTCGTAGCTTCATCATGGACTACTGACAGTTATATAAAAAGTCTGTAGGTTACATTTTTTTCCACTTTTCTCTTGACATTGCGTATGCTTCATGCTACAATATGAGCAAATAGAAATTGAGCATGTTTTTTTGATATCGCTACTCAAGTTGAAAACATGTAAAGAGCGCAACCCTAGTGGCTTTGTCTCTAGGGTGAACATGTACTTACTGATGATCGCGGACTTTTTATTGACGATTTATGTAAAAAGTTTGTGACTTTAGTCAGGGGCATTGATAACTGGTTCTCAAAAGTAATCAATCTTACTTAATAAGTTTATCTTATAAGGATTTAAAAATCAAGTTTAAAACGTTGAAGTCTCTTCTTTTTTTTGAAAAAAAGAAGGTTTTTTTGTTAATACAGAGTGTTTGATAACCATGCTCCCACTCCAATATCAACTGCGATTAATAAAAGAGGAATCAGTAACATAAAAGAAAAAATCGCCAGTTTGCTCATTGACTTACTATCATGGAAGAAAAACAACATCACACATCCTATAATAAAAGATACTAATGCCATCCATAAGAGATATGGATCAAGCAACTTATACACTGGCAGAATCGTCTTCGCAATTGTATTTGATGTTGATGTTACAATGTTCATCTCTCCAGATATAGACTGAGTTGTTGAAAAATCTCCACTCATAGCTGAATCCAAATCGGATAAGCTACAACCGGACATTGTAAAAAGTGCCATAGCACTTCCAAGTTGAGAAATGCCTTTACCAAAATGGATTCGCCTCCAAGTTCTGCGGTTTACTTTTTTCTGCATCTGTTTTCTCCTCCTCCTTGTTTTTCTCAGAAGTAGCATGTTCCGGATTTTCCATTTCTTCTTGCTTTGCAGGCTGTTTTTGTTCTTCGCTTTTTGTATGTGGTGAACCTGTCTCATTCTGGTGAGCAGGTATATGGGCTTCATTTTGAGCGCTCTCTTGTTGATCTTTGCTTGTTTCAGAATCAGTCTTGTTTTTCACTTTTTGTGTTTGTTTCTTAAGCTTAGAATGTCCCTGTTCTTCTTCCAATGGCATATCCAAATCGGGACTTTCAAGCTCATCCTGAGCTAACATTGCTTCGGCATTCTCAAACATCTCCTCTGAGCTTGGCGCTGCTTCTTCAAAAACAACATTAAGATCTTCAAAAACAGGATTCCCTTCTTCAGTTTCAAAAGCTCCTGTCTCAGAAGTTTCCTCTGGCGGTTCGTAAATATCCATTTGTGATTCTTGATCCTCTGAAATGGTTTCGCAATTAGATGGTGGCTGAGAATCTGCATCTCCTTCAAAAATCGCCGGGCGCTGCTCACATCGGATCACCTTTCCCTTTTCTCTCGGCATGTAGTCTTGCATATTACCATCCGGTATAATTCGAAGCTCGAATACATCCAAATCAATGAGCTGACATTCCGCTACCAATAATGTTTCTACATAGTCTCCATGATAAGGAATAGCAATAATTCCAGCTGCCTGTTCGCATCGATCATCCAAAAGGTTGATTATATCATCCAAATAATCTGGAAGATCAGCTTCGCTCCCTTCATACGGCACGGCCAATACATCTTTACTGTAGTAAAATAAGTTGTCTAGTGGCAGGATTGTTCGAAGATATTTCAGGCACTTCCCCCTCTTTTCATCAGAAAGATTATGCAGCTGAATCATGCACCAATACGTTGCGTTCGCTACTGCCCCTTCATTGTCTTTAGCCATTTGGATCAGCCGTTCTTTTGAAGGAATCAAGTTATTAAAATACAACATACGGTCATGTGCTTGCAAAACATTATAAGTCTTCAAGTATACGCACATTTCATCTGCTATTTCTTCTGGAAATTCCCGCTTTTTTGAGGGCTTCTCAATTGTAACAATTCCAAAATCCATATTATAAGTCATTAACGTTTTCCAGAATATCTTTCGCTTTTCTAAGAAAACCGAAGTTTGCAGCAGTTGATCCATATTTTTTAGATTTTTGCCAGAATCTTCAAAAATACGTTCCATTTCTTCCTCAAAATCAAGCTGTCTTTCCTGATCCTCATCCGTCTCTGGATTGTTTGAAGATGCCATAACAGTGAGGGTTCCGACAACACGAAAAATTGTAACAACTCCACCAAAATAGTCAGCCATAATACTTGCCAGTTCCTTAGATGATATTGGAGAACATCTGGATTCTGCAATTTCTTTCTGCATGTATTTCAAGTGAGCTTTCAGCTCTTTGATCTGCTTTCTCTTGAAAAAATCAAACATATTACACCCCCTTATTATTCAATTGTGCTGCTTTCCTGATCTAGTAAAGGCTCTGTCTGGGTCTGATTTTGAGTTGCATTTTCTTCTTGGTCAACAACTTGCCAGGATGATGTAATACTACCAATAGCCTCTGCCAGCTTGCTTTGCGATACACGATAGGTTTCCGTATTTCCCAGGCTTCCAGTATCCAGATGTAACTGTTCCTTTCTTGCATTCCAGTCTGAAAGGACATTCCGTAATGATTCAGATTCCGCTACTTGCTTTGGATAGAGCGTATTGGTAAGAATCCCATAATCAGACTCACTAAGAGTCCCTTCTAACGTTTCTGTTTCTTCACTATCGTTATTTGGTGCGACTTGCCAGGACAATGTTATGTTACCAATAGCCTCTGCCAGAGCGCTTTGTGACAAGCGATATGTCTCAATCTTTCCTAAATCTCCGGTGTCTAAGTTTAACAGTTCCTTTCTTGCATTCCAGTCCGATAGAACCTGCTGTAGCGAATCCGATTCTCTTATCTGATACGATGTAAGCAGGTCACTCAGAATTCCAAAGTCAGATTCATCAGGTACTTCTACACTTGATTGTTCCGTAGATTCTTCATAGTTCTTCGAGATAGTTTCCTCTGCTTCACTAGAACTTTCTCCTACTTTTTCTACTATTGTATCAAGGCTTTCCATGGTGTACGGTTCTTCTGCCATGGTACTATTGTCTGATGTACTGATTTCCTGTAATTCCTGTGGTCGCTTTATCTCCTCTTCTTTTGTCTGTGCTTCGGATGGATCAGTAACATTCTCTTGAGAAGTAATCAGATTGTAATTCTTATCGAATTCCGTTGTTTCAACTGTCTCAAGTGCCTGAATTTCTTGTTGCCTCTTTGTTTCCAGATATCCATCCGCAGACTTTGCGTTTCTGCCGATCAGTAATGCAATGCCAGCTGCTCCAACTATGCCAACACCGCCAATAGCTGCCAGTATAATTCTTTTATACGAAACTCGCTGCTCTTCCTCACCACATACTTCACAAGTCCTAATATCTTTGAAACCGGCCATCTTCCATTTTCCAAATGTATGCTCGGCCAATGGCAGTACTTCGACCGCTTCTGTCGCACCGCAAATCTTACAAGTACGCTCTATACACCCCTCTGCAATGCACGTAGACTGCATTGTGATTTCTTCCCATTCGTGCGGAAGTTTGTCAACCGGAAGTGACTCTTCAAAGCCGCAACGCCTGCATTTTCGTATTTTCTCACCTGCATTTTTGCAATCAGGCGCTTTCACAATTTCCCACTCGGTAAAATCATGTCCAAGCGGTGGAATCTCCCGTAAAAGCTTTTCATCCTGACATCTTGCACAAAGCTGATAAATTTTACCAGACTCTGTACAGGTTGCTTCTTTTGCCAGCTGTGGGCCGTATAAATGCCCAAGTGCTTCTAATGAGCCTGTCTCTGTTACCATCCCACAGTTCTGACAAGCCACACGATATTCTCCGGTTGTTTGACAGGTTGGCTCTATAACCGTCTCTTTTTCATAGCGATGACCCATCGCCTGAATTTTCTTCGCTCTTTTTGTAGCTCCACAAGTTGTACAAATCTCAATGGATCTTCCATCCCGTTCGCATGTCACTTCATTTTCGATAAACAATTCAAATGTATGTGGAACATTTGATAACTGCTCATCCTGCTCTTTTTTGCCACATAAGCTACAGGTTCGCTCTCGAATAGTCAGATCAGCGCATGTTGTTCCCTTCTTAATTACTTCCCATTTTCCATATTTGTGTGCATATGGAATAGTGGCAATATATTTTTCTCCACAAATAGAACATGTATATTCTACTTGTCCTTCTTCCGTACAAGTTGCTTGACGTAATACGATTCCTTTTCCGCGTGGCTGATGTGCTGCTGGTATCTCCTGCTTCTCTGTTATTCCACAAATGGAACAACGATTTTCACAAAGTCCCGGAATTGTACAAGTCGCAGACTTAATCAAGCGCTGGCTGAAAGAGTGTTGCTTTGCTCCTGGAATAATGCCTGCATTTTTCTTCCTATCTCCACAATGTATACACTTTAGGTCATATACACCATCCTTCTGGCAGCGAGCCTTCTTGATGATTATTTTCTGATACTCATGATCCTTTTGAGGAATCTGTATCGTCTCCTTTTGCCCACACAACGTACAAAAGCGTTCTTTTATTCCAGGCTGCTTACAAGTTGCCTGCTTTATAATTTGCCAGTCTGCAAATATATGTTTCCCTGTTGCCGGTATGATTTCAGTCTGTTCCTGCATATGGCCACATACACTACACTTTAAGTTGTAATATCCATCCTCTGAGCATGTAGGCTCCTTTGCCACAATCTTTTGATATGTATGCTCTGCCTTGGGAATAACCTCTTCTTTTATATAGCCACACAATGTACAAGTATGCTTACGCTTTCCTTCTTCTACACATGTCGCGGGCTTTTCTACCTCCCACTCAGAAAATACATGCTGATCCGTTGGTGGAATAATTTCTTCCTGATCTTGAACAGCTCCGCAGCGTCGACATTTCAGTTGATAATATCCAGGCTGGCTACAATTTGCCTCTTTTCCAATGACCTTTTCATAGTCATGACCCAATGCTGGAATTTCTTGTGTTTCTTCCTTTCCACAAATGGTACATTTACGAACTTGCACTCCGGATTCTTCGCAAGTTGCCGCCCTTGTAACTGTCCAATCTGAAAAGGCATGCTGATCCGTTGCCGGAACAACCTCTTCTTCCGTCTTACCGCAAACGCTACAGGTACGAATTTTTTTTCCTTCTGTACCGCAAACTGCATTACTTTCCAGCGTCCAATCCGACCAGCTGTGTATTCCTGTCGGTGGAAGCATTTTTTGATGAAGCACCTTTCCACAGCGACTGCATCTGCTGATAACACGTCCGCTATGAACACAGTCTGGCTCATCCGTCTTCTCATTTGGAATATGCCCAAGCGCCGGTATTTCGCCCACTACCTGATCCACTACCTGACCTTCGTCGTTTTCGCCTCTTCGAACGATCTGACCATCCGTTTCACAGGTTGGCTCCACTCGTTCTTCCGGTCCCCAGTGGACATTTCCTTGTGAAAAACCTACTCCAAACACACTAGTCTGACTAGGCGATGTTTTTACGACTCTTTGAGGTGCTACCTTTGGAATCTTGCGAGTCTCCTCATATCCACATGCGCAACGTCGGCATTCCTCGCCTTCTTCCTCTTCAGTTGCCGGACGGATTACTTCCCATTCGCCAAATTGATGCTCGTGATAGTGTTCAACCATCCGATTAATCATTTCCAACATATGGCTACTTCCTGATAGCATAAGCTCTGTTCCAGATGTTATTTCCTTATCTTTTTGCTTTTTTCGGAATAATCCGCTTTTTTTCTTCTGTATTATTGCCTCTCGATAAGGTTCGCTATTTTGTAAAAGCGCCTTGATAGGTGTTGGAAGCGTTTCTGCCATTTCTCTGCGTTCATCTGCTGGAAGCATTCCAAGAACCTTTGCAAAACGAACATCTAATCCTCGTGGGTCTTTTCTGTCTAGCAAATATTCGTATAACATGAGCAATTGCTGCTCGTTTTTCATCGAATACTCTCCATTAAAAATCTCTGGTCGTTCGAGTGGAGCAAAACCATAATAGACCCTTGCTTCTTTTTGAGTACGCTCTTCTCTTATGATATTAACAATCTCTGATCGTAGATTTCTGGAATTTGAGCGTAGTCCCGCAAATACAATATTATTTAGCCCTGATTTAAGTGCCTCTTCCATTTCTGGTGTTCCTCGCATTCCAGCAGTAACCAACAGAATAAGCGTTATTTTCAAATCTCGTAACCCGCGTGCATTATCAAGTTCCTGATTTGTTTTGCAACGCATAATGATTGCATCAATAGGATTATCCGAGGCATACTGAACAATAGATGACAGCCCATATTTCACCACTGAGACGACTTGATATCCTTGTGTCTGCAATGTACGCTTAATGTCTGACTCCAGATCCTCATCATGAAATCCATACAATATGCTTTTTGTTTTCATCCTTCTTTTGCGCAGGAAACCTCGTCCGACATGTCGGGCGGGGAGGAATGCGCCGAAACACGTTCCTTAACTTCCTGTCCTTTCTT
>ERZ825896.2517-NODE-2517-length-17340-cov-3.470061_pt1 | contig 17340 bp, 14 predicted proteins | sample MGYA00519858_ERZ825896 | MGnify/ENA primary metagenome ERZ825896 (study PRJEB31778, sample SAMEA3449214) | human gut metagenome | biome: human gut; feature: human-associated habitat; material: faeces | place: United Kingdom | collected 2010/2012 ...
CCTCCGAGAAATCAATGTCGCCCTTGTTGTACCACTCCACCAGCTGCTGGTAGGCACCCACCGGGGTGCCGCCGGTGGCCAGACCCAGCACGCAGTCGGGTTTCAGGATGATCTGCGCCGAAAGGATGTTGGCCGCCTTGCGGGACATGTCTGCGTAATCGTTTGCGCGAATGATCTTCATCGGTTCTCCGCTCCTTTGTTTTTACTTCAGCAGCAGCGGCAGAAAGCTGGTGCCGTTTTCCGGTGCCTTGCTGTGGAAATAGTCCGCAGCGGTCGCACCGACATCGCTGAGGGTCTTGCGGATCCCGATATTCTTGGGGGTGGAGTGGGCGCTGTGGATCATCAGCGGCACCATCTCACGGGTGTGGTGCGGGTGTCCGATGGTCGGGTCGTTGCCGTGGTCCGCCTGCACGATGAGGATATCGTCCTCGCCCAGGGCGTCGCGGATCTTGCCGATCCATTCGTCCGCCACCCGCAGGCGGTCTGCGTAGGCCGCGACATTCTCCCGGTGGCCGCACAGATCCGTTTCCTGCACGTTGGTGCAGATGAACGCAGTCTCCTGCTCCTTTACGATCTCCAGGGTGCGCTGCAGCACGCTGGCCGTGTCCACCATGGGGATGCTGGTGCCGTAATTGTTCGTGACCACGTCGGCCACCTTGCCCAGCAGGAACACCGGCAGGCCGCTCTTGCCCAAAATCGTCGGGATCTGCACCTCCGGGTCAACGCCGTAGCCCATGTGGATGCAATGGTAGTCGTTGTTGTAAACGCCGCTGGCCGGGGCATTCACGCCGATGTAATCGCCGTGTTCCTCAATGGCATCCAGCAGGTTCTGCAGGTGCACGCCGCGCCCGCCGAAGGTGATGACGCGGGGCACGACCGACACGCTGCGCACCAGATGACCGATCTTGAGCTCTTCCTCAAAATCAAGGTCGTCGATGGCCGCCGTGACGTTGAAGGCCTGACCCGGATCGCATTCCACGTTGTCGGCCACGGTGCAGGCCTCGTTGACGATCAGCAGGCGCTTGCCGGATGTTCCGGTGTAATACCGGACATGGTAACCCGCATCCTCCAGCGTCTTTTTGATGAGCTCGATCTTATTGCAGATCGGCTCGCCGAAAGGCTTTGCCGGGCGGGTGCCCATGATCTCCTGATGGCCGAAGAAGGTGTCCGCACCATCGTGCATCAGCTCGGCACGGCCGAACGTTGCATCCGTCGCAAACGGCAGGCCGGGGAACTCCCGCCCCACGATGTTCGCCAGACCAAGGCTTGCCAGATTGGGCAGCTTCAGGTCCGGCGTGCGCTCAAAGATATGCACGCAGGTGTTGGCACCGCAGTCCGCAGGGCGCACCTGCGGCACATCCGGCATTGCGCCCACACCAAAACCATCCAGAACGATTACAACAAACTTTCCCATTGCGAATTATCCTTTCTGTCATTCCCGGACCGGTTCTCCCAGCGCAGAGTACAGGCCCGCCAGCTCCGGCTTGCCGGAGGACAGCCCTTTGACCACTGCCACCCGGCTCCGGGTCACAAAGAACTGTGTCCGGAACGCCATGACCGCCGCAGCCGAGACCGGACAGTTCTGCTGCAGTTCAAAATGATAGTCGATGCTGGAGTCGTCCGGCGGCAGCACCGGCACGACCTTTGCATTTTCCGGCGTCGTGCCCACCAGGGCGTTCTTCATATGGCCGCGGCGGTAATGCCCGCCGCCGTAGCAGTACGCCTTATCGCCCAGATTGTGGCTGACCTCCGAAACATACAGGTAGCCGGGGCGCTCCTCGGCATCCGGGTGGCCGGCATGATACGGTGTCGTTCCGGTCAGGCCGTGTCCCGGTTCCCCGTGGGTGCCGCCTGCCGCCGCGATCATCGGGATGCTGTGGGTGCAGGTGGCACTGGGCGTATTGAGCATCAGGTCCCGGTAGCCGCGGGCGCGCAGCATTTCGGCTGCGGTCTGCACGGTCCGGAGGTTGGGCATGGGCAGGATGTCCTGTGCCGCTTCGTCGTACAAAAAGCAAGGGAAGCTGCACACGCCGCCCACCTCCACATTCGGCATTGCCTCGATCGCACGCACTGCGCTGTCCAGTTCCTGCAATTCAAAGCCGCCGTACTGCCCGGAATACAGCATGTCGCCTTCTCCCAGAACACGGAGCATCAGCTTCTGGTGCAGGCCCAGCTCGGTGCAGACTGCGCTGATCTCGCGGGCTTTTTCCAGCGTGTACACCGTTACGATCACCGGCTTTGCGCGGAGGATCTTTTTCAGGGCCGCCCGGGGGATCTGGACCAGATGTCCTACGTTGCCGAGGGGGATCTGATTTTCCACCATCGTCAGCGCCTCGCGGAAGTCCACGCACACAGCGCCCACATATCCCATGTCGGTCAGCGCACGGGCGATCAGGGGGTTGCGTCCGATCTGCTTGAGCATGAAAAAGTTCTGCACGCCGTTTGCGTCGCCTGCCTGTTTGATGCTGCGGGCATTTTCCAGGATCGTGTCGTAATCCAGCAGATAGGTGTCCGGCAGGATCACGCCATTCTGCTGCCATTCAATGCCCAGACGCACCAACGGCTGGTTGCGCTCCATTACGGTCTTTAAAAACACAGGGCATCTCTCCTTTTCCTCTCGTTTTTTCAGCGGTTCAGTTTTCCTCGACCTGCTCCATGCAGCTGCGCAGGATGCGGATGATGGTGTCCGGGCCGCTGCGCATGGGGTTGATGCGGATCATCCGGTGTTCAATGGTCGGGTCCTGCGCACGGAACGTTCCACTGACACGGTAGATCATGGGGGCAAACTCGTATTTGCTCTCGCTGCCCACCGGATGCGGCGCTGCGCCGAACTTCGGGGCAGCGTCCAGAATTTTTTCGGCGATCTCCTGATCAAACTCCACCAGCAGCACCTTGCTCTGCGCGTTTGCCAGGAACGCCTGCCGCACATGGGGGACCTCGCCAGCGTTCAGGCGGCGGACCAGCTCCTCGTTGACCTCGCTCTGGATGGCGAGCGCCACCGGCGCATAGATCAGGCCGCGCAGGGCCTCCATGGCTTCGTGTCCCTGCACCTGACTGCCGCCGGAATACTGCATCTTGTAGATGCGGTCGATCAGCTCCTTGCTGCCGATCACTGCACCGACGCCCTCCGGACCAAGGATCTTGAAGCAGGAGAAGGTGGACAGGTCGGCCCCCGCCTGGCAGCCGATGGCGTCCACTTTCAGGGCGGCGTAGTTGTCATCGGTCACCACCGGGATGCCCGGCAGCGCAGCCTTGATGGCTGCGATCACGGCCTTGTAGTCGTAGCGGTCCTCCGGCTTCTGCCGGGTTAGCTGCACCAGGGCGCCGCGGATCTCGTCCTTGTGCTGCGCACAGACGGCCTTGAGCTGTTCCAGATCGTTGAAGTCCGCGCGGATGGGTTTCAGCCCCATGGCGTCGATGGTCACCTGCGTCGTCGTATAGATGGGTGAGGTGTGCACCAGAATGGCATCCCCCGGTTTCAGGCAGGCGGTCAGTGCCCAGCGGATCGCGCCCGTGCCGGAGCCGCGCACAAGCAGCGCCGCCGGGGCATCAAAGGTGTCGGCAAAGACCTTTTCCACCTTTACCGTGCAGCGGGGCTTGTTCAGCCCTTTCACCACGCCGAGGTCGCCCAGCGAGAGGACTTCCTCTCCCTGAAAATTGCGGGTCACTGCGTCAATGACCTTGAACTGGAGCTGTTTTGCCTGTTCCAGCGAGATAGAATGCAGGGGATAGGTTTTCATTGTCAATTCCTCGAATCCTTGTTATTTCTGTCCTTTGTAGATGCGCAGTGCATTGCGGTACAGCAGGTTCTCCCATGCGCGGTCCGGCACGCCTGCCTCGCTTGCCAGCGGAGCAAAGGTGTCCAGCAGGTAGCTGTAGCCCACACCGCCCCGGTCTGCAAAGTTGCTGCAGCGGGTGATGTCCATGCTCATGACGATCTGCGTGTCGTACCCTTCCGCACAAAGGCGGCTGAGCCAGTCTGCACGGGAGACATCGGGCTGGTAGTTGCACTTGCCGATGGTGTCGAACGCAATGTTGACCCCCTGATCCAGCAGGCGCTTCATGTAATCCAGATCGGCCGACAGGTCGATGTGGCTCAGCACCACCCGGCTCAGGTCAACGCCAAAGCTCTTGAAGATCTCCAGCTGCTCCAGGCCGCGCGTGCCCAGCGTTGTGTGGGTGCAGATGGGTGCCCCCGTTTCTGCATGGGCGCGGGATGCCGCACGGAACACCTTGGCCTCCGTCTCGGTGATGTCCTTCGAGGTGCCGATCTCGCCGATGACGGTCGCCCGGACACCGGTGCCTTCAATGCCCTCGGTCAGTTCCTTCACCATGATGTCACACAGCTGCTGTTCGGTCAGCGTATAGCACTCCGGCGGGAGAAAAGGCTCCTTGTAGTAGCCCGTCGCGTGGGTGATCTCCACCCCCGCCTGTGCAGCCATTTTCTGCACATAGGCCACGTTCCGGCCCATCCCGCGGTTGGTCTGGTCGATGATGCCGACCACACCGTGTTCCGCCAGCCGCCGGTATTCCGCCGCGGTCGCGTCAAAATCATCCAGCCTGCAGTCGATGTTCTTCTTCGGGCCGGACAGGTCGATCGTCGTATGCTCGTGCGCATACAGAATCTTTTCAGGCAGTTTCAAAAGGATTCGCCTCCTGTATTGTTTCTTAACCAGAGCCGCCTCCCGACGCAGGCCGGGAGGCGCTCATTTTATCCGGGGATCAGGCGGCAGGGGTGTACAGAGACAGCAGGAACAGCACGTTTGCGATCAGGCCGACCAGGATCGCGCCCAGAGGACCGACCGCCATGGAGACCAGAGGCTTCTTGCTGCACTTGTTGATGCACCAGAATGCCACGATGATGAACAGACCCGTCGTGGGCATGATTGCCTGAGCAGCCAGGATGCCGCCGATCAGCAGGGCGATGTCGATGACGTAGCTCATAGCGGTACGGATGTTGTCGCCGCAGCGCTTGATGCCGGGGAACTTGTCCAGACCCTTTGCGATGACGTTCAGCAGCAGGATCTCCACGCAGATGCAGGCTGCACCGGCGATCAGGGCGATAAAGGGGTTGGGGATCAGCAGACCGATCACAAAGACGAAGGTCATGCCGGCCGGAGCATAGACGCCGGTGGTGATGGCGGTGGTGGCAACCAGCGGGATAAAGCCGATGGCACGGGCCAGAGCGGTCAGACCTGCGTTGACGCGGTCACCCTCGGCCAGCAGGCCCAGGCTGATGGGGTCACCGGCCATGATGCTCATGCTGGTGCCTGCTGCGATCAGGCCGCCCATGAGGGCCAGAACCGGCATATACTTGCGGATGCGTGCGACCTTGTCGGCAAAGATCTGGGTCAGCATTTCGTTGGAGTTCTGGTCGTTGCCTTCCTTATCCATGGCAGCGAACACCAGCATGATGATCATACCGGCCAGCAGGGCCATACCGTCCTTGTTCAGGCTGATCGTGTGCTCAGCGTCCAGTGCGATCTTGCCGTAGGTCTCAACGATCTGACGGACCAGCAGGGTCACAACGGCGGTGATGATGCCCTTGGCAGCGCCGAACTGCAGGGCAACCGTCACAGCCGGGAAGATGGCGAAGGCCAGCGTGATACCGGCAGAGACCTGGCCCAGGCTGCCCAGGAAGTTGACCGGCAGCAGGTTGAACAGGTCGATGATCACCTGCAGGCCGAACAGCAGGGCCACGCCGTACACAGCGCCGATGACGCCGGAAACGATCATGCCCTTTTTGGTGTCCGGGCACCAGGTGCCGATGATGTCGGTGGTGAGCAGGATGCAGTGGATCAGGATGATGCTTGCGGCAATGGACGTGGGCAGGCCGTAGCCGATGACCAGACCAAAGCCGATGGCAAAGCTGGTGGCTGCCAGAGCCTTGCGGTCCATGCGCTTTTCCAGATACTCCGGCAGGACCGGGCGCAGGCCGTCGTTGAACACGGCGATGCTCTGGTTTGCCAGGATCGATGCCAACGCACCAACTGCCGCGATGATAACGTAGCGCAGAATGGTTTCCATATGTAATCCTCCTTATTTGACGATCCGGATCAGAAGCCCAGACCCTTGAGAATGATCGGCACGACCTTTTCGATGTGCTGATCCGTAAAGCCGTATGCCTTCTTGCCGGCCTTGACCTGTGCCAGGATCTCGTCCTCGCTCAGCATTTTGCCCGGCATGGACACCGTTGCGCACTGGTTCATGCCCAGCAGGGCAATGGCCATTGCCAGCGCACCGCCGCCGCCCGTCTTGCAGGCGCCGAAGTAGTAATCTGCCTGCCCGGTCTTGACCGCCATTGCCGCCGCAATGTCATCCTTGATCTCCACCGAGGCACGGTCGCCTACAACACCCTTGATGGTGTCATAAACCTTCTGCTTGTCGATCTGGCCGCCTACTACGATTTTCATAAGCTAGCCCTCCTTTCTGATGTGGGTTTTATGCAAATGCTGTCACGATTGTGCCAGCACGACCCCGATGTGCATGGTCAGGAACTTCTGCTCGTCCTCCGGCAGGTCCGGCAGGATCTCCCGCACCAGCGCCTGCGTTGCTTCCAGTGCCTTGGGGAAGGTAGGCTCCTGGCTGGTCTCTTCGTAGACCTCCTCGTCCAGCGGCTCCACCGGCTCTCCGCGGTGGATGCGCCCCAGCGCAGCGCACAGGTGCGTGATCATGGCGGAGGCGTTTTCTTCGGTCAATGTCAGACCGTATTTCTCCTGAAAAAAACGGATCACATCCTGTACCTTCCGGCAATCCTCCTCGGACAGCATCCCTGCCTGGTGCAGGATCGTTAATCTCGGTTCAAAATCCATCTCTGACATCTCCCAATGATTTTTTGTTTTGCTTACAGCCAGGCACCGATCTTGTCGGCCAGCGTCTCAGCCGGAGCTTCGGTTCCAAAAATGTTCCAGACCAGCTCACAGATCTCGCCGCAGCAGCTATAGGGGCTGTAGTACGAGGTGGAGTCCGGCTTGAAGCCGACGTTCTGCTTGTTGGTCAGGAAAATGACGGCGGTCTTGTTGGTCTTGTTCATGACCACATGGGTGCCGGTAAAGCCTGCGTGGCCAAAGGCGTCGTAGTGGCGGTCGCCGCGGCCCATGAACGAGGAGCCCCGCTCAAAGCCCAGCCCGCGGGACGGCTTGCCGTTCTGCTCGCTGGTGAACTCGTCGATGACTTCCTTCTTGTAAAGGCGGACGCCCTTGTAGATGCCTCCGTTCAGCATGGCCTGGCACAGCACGGCCAGATCTTCCGCGTCGGAGTACAGGCCCGCGTGACCGGCCACGCCGCCGTTTGCCATCCATGCATTGCCGTCGTTGCACTCGCCCTGCAGGGTGTAGTTGCGCCAGCCGGTGAAGGTGCGGAACGCGTCCAGATCGGCGGTACAGTCGTAGCCAAAGCCCGGGTAGTCGATCTCGTCCACCATGGCATACTCATACGGGTTGCCGAAGGAGGTGGCTGCCACATCCTCGGTGGTAAAGCCGTTGGCCAGCGGCAGATAGGTGGTGCGCTTCAGCCCCAGAGGCTTGTAGATCTCGTTCTTGACGTATTCGTCCATCGAGCGCCCGGTGATCCGCTCCACCAGGAAGCCCAGCATCTGAAAGCCCAGGTCGCTGTACTTTTCCTCGCCGGGGGCGAACATCAGCTCACAGTTGCAGATGTAATCCAGCACCTTGGCCTTGTCCTTCTCGATGTAGAGGAACATCGCCTTCCACTGCGGCAGACCGGAGGTGTGGGTCAGCAGCTGATGCACGGTGACGTTTTCCTTCCCGTTCTTGGCAAACTCCGGAATGTAGCTTGCTACCGTGGCATTCAGGTCGATCTTGCCCTCGCTGTACAGCTTCATGATGGACTGTGTCGTGGCCATGATCTTGGTGCAGGATGCCATGTCGAACATGGTATCCATCTGCATGGGGCGGGGATCGTCCAGCCGCACGCCCATGTCGTTGAGCATTGCGTAGCCGTATGCCTTTTCATACACGATCTTGCCGCCGCGTGCCACCACGATCGTTGCGCCGGGGAAATATCCCTGTCCCATGTAGTTTTCCACAATGTCGTCGATGGCCGTCAGGCGGTCATCGGTCCGGACGGGCATTGCAGACCGGGGGAAGCAGTTCTCCGCCTGCTCCGGGCTGGCACACCCCATAAAGGCAGAGGCAGCTGCCAGTGTGCCAACGGTTTTGCCGGATGCGATCAGGAAGTTGCGCCGAGTGATCTTTTTCATGCGAGATCTCCTTTTCTTTCTGCAAAAAAATCAGACATCCTGTATCGGTTTTCGGAAGAAAATGTTTTATACAATATTTTGTATTTTCATCCCGAAAGAAACATCCGCATGTCCTCCATGCAGATGTGACTTCTGTTTGACCGCACCTTTGCTTAGTAGCGCGGAATGATCTGCTTGCGCATCACCTGCTGCTGGATGTGGTCCACACGCTCCACCGACAGGATCTTGCGCACCAGCTGCGCGGTGATGTTATCACTTTTCCGGCAGGCAAGCACGGCCACGGTATCTTTTCCCTGCTCATCCAGCCGGGGCATCGGATAATAGCTCAGCCCCTCCGGCAGCATATCGGCGCTCCAGACGCCGGCATCAATGACGCCGCTGTGCAGAAACGGCACCAGTTGACTATAGATGATGGGCACATATTGCACCGGCTTATCGGCAAAACAGAACCGGGTCAGCATCTCCTGGTCCACCGAGGAGGTATCCACGCCCACCTTGCAGTTCTGCCAGTCGCCCTTGAAGTCCGGGCGGACAAAGACCCGATGCTGTTCCACATAGCTCTGCGGGCCAAAGGCCGCGATCAGCTGGATGTCCTTGCCCTCCTGCGCATAGTGTTCAAATGCAAGCTGGCTCATGACGCACAGATGAAAGCGCCCTTCTTCCACACAGTTCAGCCGGTAGCCGGAACCGCGCATGAATGCGATCGCACCCGTGACCCCTTTCTGGTTCAGTTCCTCATACAGTCCGCTGGCCAGACCTTCATAGCGCAGGCCATACGGCATAGGCATCACGCAGGTCAGACCCGTATTGCTACAATACTGCGCCATTGCCACATAGTCGATCTCTGTTGCAATGGTGCCGTTCTGCCCATGGGACTCCAGACGGATCACATGATTCTGTTTCAGGTTGTTCAGCGCGATCTGGATATTTCCCCGTGCCATCTCGCATTGTTCGCTCAGTTCCGTCACCGTGGGGATCCGGTCTCCCGGTTCCAGCCCTGCCAGGATCTGCGCGACCTGCAGCGTTGCCAGACCAGACTTCTGGAGCAGACTTGTGTTCATCATGGTTGCTCTTCCCTTCTCGACCTATCTTTCAATCCGCATCAGGTGGACCGTGGGAAATTCCACAGGAAAGAAGCGTATTTTGGGCGTTCCGCCCCTCCTCACAAGAGACAGATCGCTTGCAGATTTATGATAATACAAAATTTCATATATTGCAATATGGAGTCTTGCATAAACTTTTTCCATCGAATTTGTACAACCTGATTTTTCATCCGCCGCGGCTTTCCGGTCCGTCACCAGTCTCCCCGGCAGGAACACCATGCGCCGCTTGCCCTTGAGGTCACCCCCGCGTATGCGGGGAAAAGTCCAGGTCTTTTACCGCTCTTTGGTAGCTTGTAGGATCACCCCCGCGTGTGCGGGGAAAAGGCTATACTCGTCTTGCATATAGATAGTGCTCCCGGATCACCCCCGCGTATGCGGGGAAAAGTCCACCAGCGAAGCGCAAAAATCCAGCGATATGGGATCACCCCCGCGTATGCGGGGAAAAGAACATCGTCCGAAAAGCAAGTTTCGATCCGGCAGGATCACCCCCGCGTATGCGGGGAAAAGTACAGTCTTTTCAAAGGTGTAGGTTTTTGACTCGGGATCACCCCCGCGTATGCGGGGAAAAGTTGCAGTGTCGCTGGTGCTGATTTTGGCCGCTGGGATCACCCCCGCGTGTGCGGGGAAAAGTTCTTTGCCCACACATACTGTTTGCGCTCTGTGGGATCACCCCCGCGTATGCGGGGAAAAGCTGCCGCTGACCGGGCCGGGCTGGTGGCCGTGGGGATCACCCCCGCGTGTGCGGGGAAAAGCTGTTCCTCCTCGGTCAGCAGCAGCCAACGGATGTCGTGGACCATCCGTTCCAGAATATGATGCTCCACCATAGCATCCCGGACACGGCGGCGCACGACGGCAGGCAGGTCCTCCGGGGCATGCGCCGCCACCTCAAATGCGATTGGGATGGTCACCTCCGCCTTGTACAGGTCGGCAATGTCGTACACGAAAGAGCACTCATGCCCGACGTGCACGAATTCCAGTCCCGGCGCACACCCCAGCGCCACAATGACCGCATGGGCCAGCCCGTACAGGCAGGCATGCACGGTAGGTCACACGGGTGCCGGGGCCGAGCAGCAGCACCGAAATGCCCGGCACATCATCCATGGCTGCTTCCTCCGTGCAGGATGGTCATCAGGCCAAGGCCGTAGGCTTTGCCGCGGCCAATGCCCTGACACAGCATCTCCCGGAACGCTTCCGGGTCGGTCACCTGCAGGATGCCCTCATAGGTCACCGCCAGCAACGTGACCGGCCGCTTTCCGTTCTTCCGGAAGTGACAGGTCTGTTTCCGGGTCACCTGAAAAGCGCCCTCCGTCAGGGCAAAGCCGTGCTTCCCGGCCTGCTCCAGCAGCCACTGTTCCTGCTCCGCTTCCAGATAGCAGGGCTTCAGGGCACCCCGCGCCAGCGGGTCCGCCGGGTCTTTCCGGGTGCGGGTCGGATTTGCCGTCAGACGGAACTGCCAACAGCTGCCCGGGGTCACCCGTTCCAGCAGCGGCTCGTAGCGGTGCGTTTCCGGCGCGGCTCCCGTCCCGAACTGCGCACACAGTCCGGTCAGGTCGGGGAGCTCCTCGCTGAGCAGCAGCAGATACAGTTTTCCGTTCAGGCTGTCCAGCCGCCACAGCCTGCGGCGTCGTTCGCCGGAGAACGAGTTTTCCACCGCGCCGTGGAACTTCTGTGGAGAAGTCAGCGCGATCATGGTACTGCGGCGGGTGGGGTCAAGTTCTGCGCGGGACAAATACATTGCATCTCACCTCAATTCTGCAATTCCGCCATGGGGTCGTGCTCCGTCGGTTCCGGCATTTCCGGCCGGTCCAGCCGCCATTCCCGCACCGGACGGAACCCGTACTGCCGGTGCACCGGGCTGAAGGACATCGGCAGATCTTGCCGGGGCACTGCCGCAGGGTCTGCCGGGTCGGCGTCGGCCACGATGCGCAGCTTCCCTGTTTCCGGTTTTCGTCCCTGCATGGGTTCCGTCCGGAGGACGTCCAGCAGGCTCCCCTGCCGGATGCCCAGACAGAGCGGCAGGGTGGGCGGGCAGGAGCGCCGCCCCAGATACAGCGGGTAGACCGGGTGCCGCAGAGCCGCTTCCAGCTCCCGCAGCAGAGCTTCGTCCTCGCTTTCCAGCCCTGCCAGAAAAACGGCGTCCTGCAGATAGTGGCGGTAGGTCACATAGGAGGTGTCCCGGCTTTTGGCGGTGTGAAAATCCACCAGCAGGCTGCCCTCCTGATCCGCCCGCACGGCAAAGCGCAGGCCGTTCAGCCGGGCAAGGCCCTCCGTGTCGTCCCGGCGCAGCCCCAGCGCCGCCGCTAACAGGCCGACCACACCGCTCTTGGTGGGTTCCCGGTCGGTCTTGCGGGTCTCAAACTTGGAGTCCGAACCCCAGGACTGCAGGGGTGCAGCCAGCCGAAGCAATAAGGTCGCCATGGTCACACCTCATTCCCGGACAGCTTCTCCTCTACGGCCTTTTCCAGTACCGCCAGCATGGTGTTCAGCGGCATGGGCTGTGCCAGTTCTTCCAGCCCGGTACCCACCGTAAAGCTCTGCTCCGGTGCCTCTGCAAAGGTATTGTAGAGTTCCTTTGCATACTGTTTCAGCGCCATCTTGGACGGTTCTGCATAGCCTTCTTCGCTCTTGCGCACCGGCTTTTCAAAGGCACCGCAGAGGTTCACCGGCTGGTCCTGCCGCAGGGTGACGTAAACGGCATCCGGCAGGGTGCGGTTGGCAAAGCTGTTCTGCTTGCCGGTGGGCATGGAGCGGATGAAGGCTTCGCCGAACACCCGGACAGCCTGGGCTGCCTTTTCAGCCCCAAGCAGGTGCGTCAGTTCCACCATGTTGACGGTGGCATAGCGATACAGGGTGGAAGAGTTGTACTCCACCGTGCCCAGATGACCCGCGCCTGCCGAATCCTCCGGGGCACAGTCATCCACAGCGGTGAAGTAATCGAACTCGTTCTGTACGGCATGGGTGGAGATGCTGTGGGCCACCTGAGCGGCGGCATCGTAATTCAGGGAAGGATCGCTGGCGACCATCCGGCCAAACAGAGCCATATCCACCGAAGGGTTCTCCTTCAGGGCCTTTTTGTAGTCATCCTTCTCCTCGCAGTCCTCGGCGGCCAGCCGGGCCAGCGCCCGGGCCTGGGCCGTGCTCAAAAAGAGCAGGGCGGCGTTGTTGTCATCTTTCAGTTTGATGCCTGCATTTTCCAGTGCCTTTTTTGCATCCTTTTTCAGTCTGGCATCGTCCAGTTCAGGAGCCAGTGCGGCCAGTTCCCCGGCCACAAGGTCAGTTGCTTTCAGGGTACGTTTTCCGGTCTCGACCATGTCGGCCATTTCTTCGGCAAACATTTTGCGGATCGCGTGCTTCCACGCCTGAGAGGATACCCGGGCGCGGGTGGCACCGCCATAGACAGCCGTCTTGGGGCTGCCGGTATCGTCGCGGTTCACACAGCTGGGCGGCACCGTTTGCAGCACATGAAAATCAACATACAGACGCTTGGTATCCATTTCAATTCTCCTTTTCTTCGGTTTCAGGTGTGTCGGCATTCATCTGGTAGAGGTCCCGGCCCCACTGCAGGCGGACATTGGCTGCCTGATCCGGGAGCTGGAACCGGTACAGCTCCACAGCCAGCCGGGGGTAATCCAGTTTCAGCTTCGGTTCATTTCCCCGGAACAGCTGCACCATCCCCCGGAGGTAGTGGGACACCTCGGGCATGGAATCCGCTGTGGCCAGTGCGTTGAACCGGCGCAGGACGCTGCTCTCGGTCCAGTCCTGCGCAGCAGCTGCGGAATTCTGGGCCAGCAGGCGCACCGCCCTGCCCAGAGAGCAGCCCTTTTCATTCATGGAAACGTTCTCTTCTCCCTGCTGGTGCAGGGCGTAAAGAGTCAGGGCAAGGTAGACCGCCCACTCGGCTTCCGATGGTTCCCGGCACTCTCCTGCCGCCGTTTCCCTGCCCCAGAGCTCTTTGGGCAGTTCCTGCAGGAAGCTGCCCCACAGCGCCGGCAGGTCGCCGGGCTGATGCCCAACGCCCCGGCGCAGCTCTGCCAGCCGGGCACGCCGCTGGGGTTTGGGCAGGCTCCACAGCCTGCTCAGCTGTCCGGCCACATAATCATGGATCGCATCCGTTATCATGCTGTTCCTCCTTCTTTCTTCGGGTAGAGCTTCCGCAGATTGTACAGGAAGCTATTGTAGGCCTTGGGGGCCGTATACAGAACGGTTTTCTTTTCGTCCTTTTTACCGCCTGTTTTCACCTCGACCCTATGGCCCACAAAGGCGGCATTCCCGGCCCGCTCCACCATCTGGCGGCCCAGCTCTGCGGCCAGTTTGCGGGCTTTCTCCTGCCATTCATCGGCTTTTTCGTCCAGCTTGTCCGTTTCGGGGTCAATGCTTTGCAGCCAAAGCCGGAACGGCTGATCGATGGTAAAATAGAACTGGGTGCGGGCGGATTCCGCGGTCGTATCGTTCTTCCCTCCCGCCGCAAGGGAGAGCTCCCACGCAAGGCGGCCGACATATTGCGCGGCCTGCTCGCAGCGCCCGATCTCATCCCGGATGGGCACTGTCCAGCGCCGTCCCAGTTCTCCCAGCAACGCGGCCTGAAAGGTCAGGCTGTCGCTGAAGGAATCGTTCACAAAGAAATCCTTATCTCCGTACTTCATGCCGCTGATGGCAAAGCGGATCAGCCGCTTGCGTTCCAGCGGACAGTCCGGGTCATTTTGAAGCATTTCCACCCAGCGTACAACGCCGGGCCTGCGGACGCTTTCCCCTTCCTCACAGAACACTGCCGGAAACTCCCGCCAGAACTGCTTTGCCGGGTCGTGACGGCTGGGCACAAAGGTGACCTGCCCGGTCTTTTTGCTCTTTTGGGCATCCGGGTCACGCCAGACGGTCATTTGTTCTGCAAATGCGTTCTCCCGGGGGAAGAAATCGCCGCCCAGCAGAGAAAATCCGGTCACGATTTCCCCCTCTCGGTCGAGCAGGAGCCGCCGGGATTGCAGGGTCAGCAACTCCGCAGGATTGTCCGGCAGGGCGATTTCTGTGCGCTCTGCACTGTGGGGCTGTTCCAGTTCCCAGCAGGGATGATTCTCCCCCCACAGTTCTACGCCATCCTTGAGCAGAGTGAGGTTCAGCATCAAAGTCTCGAACAGGTTGCTGCCCTGCGCCTGAATGTACCCCAGCTTTCCCAGCCAGCCAGCGCCCACCGAGGGCAGACCCTTGCCCTTGGGCTTTGCAGAGGTGTCATCATAACCATTCACACTCAGCAGCCACCGCGCTGCCTGGGCATAAGTCAAGCCCTCTTTTCCTTCGCCCGCATAGGACGAGAATAACCGCAGCTTGTTGCTGCTCTCAGAAAGTTCCCCGTTCAGCTTGGAAGCGGTGTATTCTGTGCCGATCTTCGCTTCCGGCACCTGCCAGAAGGGGCGTTCCGGGTGGAAAAGCCAGAAGCGGTCTCGCCACTGCTCCAGATAGGCCCGGATGGGCGCTTCCGGAAAATGCCCCAGCCGGTACAGCTCCTCCCAGCGGATCAGGGCATCGTCCGTTTCCTCAAAGGGGGCTGGAGTACCGTTTTCATCCACCCGGGAAAACACCGTGTGCAGAACCGCCAGCAGCCGCAGCATGGCGGCATCTTGGGTGGGCAGTTCTCCGGCCAGGTCACGGTATTCGTGGGCGTGCAGCAGGGCATCCGGCAGAGAAACTTCCTGCACGGTGTAATCCTGTCCGCGCACCCGCACCCAGCGTTCCTCCAGCAAATTATACTCAATTTGCTTCATTCTCTTCCTCCTTCCGGTAGGTCAGACCGTTTTCACGGTCGTATTGCAGCACCTGCCCGGCAAGCTGTGCGGTCAGGTGGTCATCCAGCAGTAAGATCAGTTCTCCCCGCAGCAACGGCGACTGCTGCCACAGCCCGAACACTTCCCGGTTCCGAGCTTCCAGTGCGTCGATGGTCTGTTCCACCGACCACCGCTTGCTGAAATATCCGGGCAGGCGCAGCTTCTGCCGTGCAATTTGAAGCGCCATCTCCGGCTGAGGCGGCTCGTCCGTGGGCACGCAGGCACCGGGCTGCCCCGTTTCATTGGGCAGGAAGCGGACATTTCCCGCCGCATCCCGCATCAGCACCAGCACGTCAACGGAAGGGTCGCCGTCACGCACCGCCGCGCGGGCACCGTTGTCACTGACCGCCCCCACATCATCCATCCAATTATCCAGCGTATTCAGGGAAGGGCGCTTTCTGTGCTCTTCTGGCGGCAGGATGGTAAAAGTCTTCGCCTTGCCCATTTTGATTTGTTGGGCCTTTTCGTACTCCGCCCGGGCCGCAGTGCTCTGCGGGCTGGCGGGCAGCGGGTCGGGCTCCCAGCCATAGACATCCTGCACCAGCGGGGCAATGTCATCGGGCAGGGTGATGGCGGTGGGCAGGAACTTGCGGGTGCGCCAGAGCAGCCATTCCCCGTAAACCGCCTTGCTGCCCTCGTCGAAATCCTCCGTCCCAGTGTCCAGCACGGCACAGCGGGCCTGCGCCACCGGCCGGGGACGAGCCCGCCCCTCGTGACGGTGCAGCCGTCCGATACGCTGTAAAAGCAGATCCATGGGGCAGAGCTCTGTGACCAGAAAATCCAGGTCGATATCAAGGGACTGTTCAAGCACCTGCGTGCCCACCACAATGAGTCCATCCCGCCGGACCGGAGTCGAGTGCTTGCCGATCCGCTCCATGAGCTCCTGCTCCCGCGCGGCGCGGTCCGGCATCAGGAATTGTGCGTGGAACACCTGCACTTCTTTTTCCGGCAGAACTTCCCGCAGCATCCGGGCCACGGCCTGTGCCTTTTTAACGGTGTTGACAATGACACCCGCGCAGCCGCCCGCCTGCATCTTTTCGCGCAGGAAACCGGGCAGGCCATCTTCCGTCAGCGGAACCATCTGTACCGTCCGGCTGGGCGTATCCAGCGGAATGGTCGTCTGGCGGACTTCCTCCCCATCCGTCCAGGTCAGGAGCGGATAGCCGCAGCTGGTCTTCCACGGTGCGTCTGGTGCGGGGGTCCGCCTCTGCTGGTAGGCTTCCACCAGCTCTGCCCGCCGCCGGGCCGGCAGCGTGGCTGAAAGTAAGATCACCGGCACCCGATACCAGCCCAGCCATTCCAGCGCCCGGTCAAGGTAGCGGTTCATGTAGGCATCATAGGCATGGCACTCGTCGATGATCACCACCTTGCCCGCAAGGCCGAGGTGGCGCAGCATCACATGCTTTTGTTTGAGCGCCGCCATGAGCAGCTGGTCCACCGTGCCAATGACAAAGCAGGCTAGCAGCGCCTGCTTGCTGCCCCGGAACCACTGGTGCACTTGCACCCGGTGCTCGTTTGTCTCGGAATCGTCCCAGTCGTCTTCTACCTGAACGGTCTGTTCCTGTAAACGGATATACTCTTCGTTCAGCTCTGCCATGCCGTGGGCCAGCCGGATGCACTTTAGCAGCCTGTCCGGCTGGTTGTCCGCCCACTGCACCAGCCGCCCCAAGATCCCGTTTGCCGTTGCCTGTGTAGGCAAGCCAAAGAAGATTCCACCCGCGCCAAACCGCGCCGCCAGAATTTCCGCGGCTGCCAGCGCAGCCTCCGTCTTGCCTACACCCATCTGGGCCTCTAAAATCAAAATTCCCGGGGCGCTCACACTGTTGGCTGCTTCCACGGCAGCAGCCTGTACCGCGTTGGGTGGGAATCCAAAACGCACTTTGAACTCCGCTTCGTCCACAATAGAAGTCTGCGCCTCCCAGGGTGCCGTCAGGTCTTCCTCATCCCATTTATTCCAGGCCAGTTCCGCACGCTCAGGATAAGCCACTTCGTTCCCCAGTTCTTCTACCGGGATCAACGGAAAATACTCGGTATTGCTGGCAATCCAGTCCGCCATGATAAGCAGTCCTGTCAGCAGAATTTCTGTAGGCGGAGTCAAGTCCGGCAGCTCTGCCGGGTCGTCGTAGCCGCAATCTTTCAGCGCTGTCTCAAACAACTCATCCCAGCAGCTTTCCCAAAATGCCTTTTCTCCCTTGGGGTA
>ERZ825896.2520-NODE-2520-length-17321-cov-5.759122_pt1 | contig 17321 bp, 19 predicted proteins | sample MGYA00519858_ERZ825896 | MGnify/ENA primary metagenome ERZ825896 (study PRJEB31778, sample SAMEA3449214) | human gut metagenome | biome: human gut; feature: human-associated habitat; material: faeces | place: United Kingdom | collected 2010/2012 ...
AAGACTTATTTCAGTTTGTTAATTAAAAACGGAATTTCAAATTAAATTTCAGGTTCTTTAAAATTTTAAGTATTATTAATTGTAAATGTATTATTATCATGATATAATTTTTTAGTGGAGGAATCTTTATGTTCGGTAGAAAAAATAATGATAAAAGTGTTGATTATAAAAACTTAAATGAAGTAATTCTTCTTTCAAAGAAGATTCTTAAAATTGCTTTTTTCTTAATTATTGTTGTTGGGATATACGCTATTACGATGTTACTTAAAGAATGGAAAGTTTTTAATTTTATATATAGTATAATAAAAATACTTACTCCATTATTTATAGGCATAGTTGTTGCTTGGCTTTTTGATCCTCTTGTATCTTTCTTTAAGAAGAAAGGTATTAAGAGAGGACTTGGGGCAGGTATAGTGTATATATTGCTTATCTTAATTATTCTTTTGGTACTTGGTTCATTAATACCAGTATTATCAAGTCAAATTAATGATTTTGCTAAAACGATACCATCAATAATAAATTCTGTTACAGGAATGATTGATAATGTTTTAGGAAAATTAGGGGATATTGCTAACTTTGATGTTGAAAATATGAAAACAGAAGTATATAGTAAGATTCAAAATATTGGTGTTAATTTAACAAATTCTCTTCCATCAATGACAGTTAGTCTAGTTAAATCTTTCTTTTCTGGGCTTGGAACATTTGTTGTTGGATTAATAATAGGTTTTTATTTACTTGTTAGTTTTGATAGTGCCAATGATACTATTTTTGGTTTTTTACCTAAAAAATTTCAAGATACTACAAGAGATTTAGTTAATGAAGTAAATACATCTTTAAGAAAATATGTTCAGGGAACATTAATGCTTGCTAGTTTAGTATTTGTGGTATCCACAATAGGTTTCTTTATTTCAGGATTAAAGGCCCCATTATTATTTGGTTTATTTTGTGGAATAACGGACATTATACCTTATTTAGGACCATATATTGGTGGTATTCCTGCTGTTGTGGTAGGCTTTTCTCAATCACCAATTACAGGTATAATTACACTGATTGCTATTGTAATTGTTCAGTTTATTGAGGGCAATTTGTTACAACCACTTATTATGAGTAAACAATTAAAGTTACACCCCGTAACAATAATGCTTGGGTTACTTATATTTGGATATTTCTTTGGTATTGTTGGAATGGTTGTAGCAACACCAGCTATTGCGGCTATAAAGGTAATCTTTACTTTCTTTGATGAAAAATATCATATTACACGTGGATTTGAGGAAGAAGAATGAAAAGAGTATATATGATTGCCGGAAAAGCAAGGCATGGAAAAGATACAACAGCTTGTTTTATTAAAGAATATTTAGAAAATAAAAATATAAAAACGGTAATATTACAAATATCATCACCACTTAAATTTTATGCAAAAAAGATTTTAGGATGGGATGGTGAAGAAACAAGTAAACCAAGAGATTTTTTACAACATCTTGGTATAAGTGTTATAAGAGAGAAAATGGGTGAAGATTTTTTAATTAAAAGATTAATTGATGATATAAAAGTTTTATTTAATTATGCCGATTGTATAGTTGTTTCTGATGTTAGATTACCTCTTGAATTTGAACTTGTAGATAAAGAATTTGATGATGTTGTAAATGTATTTATTGATAGGCCATTATTTAATAATAGTTTAACTAGTGAAGAGAAAAAACACGTTACAGAAACAGCTCTTGATAATTATAATAATTATGATATAAAAATAATAAATGATGGTAGTCTTAGTGATTTAAAGAATAAGGTTTATGAAATCTTAAAGGAGGATGTTTTATGAAAAAATTAAGTGCAAATGAATTAAGACAAATGTGGTTTGATTTTTGGACAACAAAAGATCATGAAATTATACCAAGTGCATCTTTAGTTCCTATAAATGACCCTAGTATTTTATTTATAAATGCTGGAGTTACACCACTAAAAAAATATTTTGATGGAAGTGTTATACCTAAGAATAGAAGAATGGCCAGTAGTCAAAAATGTATTAGAACAAATGATATTGAAAACGTTGGTGTAACAGCAAGACATCAAACTTTATTTGAAATGTTAGGTAATTTTTCCATAGGAGATTATTTTCGAGATGAGGCTATATCTTGGGCTTTTGAATTCTTAACAGATGAAAAATGGTTAAATATTGAATTAGATAAATTATATTTTACTGTTTATCCTGATGATAAAGAAACTTTTAATAAATGGCTATCACTTGGTGTACCAAAGGAACATATTATTTTATTAGAAGATAATTTTTGGGAAATTGGACAAGGACCAAGTGGACCAGATAGTGAAATATTCTTTGATCGTGGAGAAAAATATGATCCAGAACATTTAGGTATTAAACTATTACAAGACGATATTGAAAATGATCGATATATTGAAATTTGGAATAATGTTTTTAGTCAGTATAATGCCACTCCTGGGTTAGATAGAAAAGATTATCCAGAGTTACCAAGTAAGAATATTGATACAGGAATGGGACTAGAGAGAATGCTTGCTATTCTGCAAGAAGTTGATACTAATTTCGATACGGATATCTTTATGCCAATTATTCACAAAATAGAAGAAATAAGTGGTAGAACTTATAACCATGAACCATCATTTAAAATTATTGCTGACCATATAAGAGCCATTACATTTGCTCTTGCTGATGGTGCTAATTTTGGAAATAATGGACGTGATTATGTTCTTAGAAGATTACTTAGAAGAGCTGTAAGACATGGTAAAAAATTAGGCATTGAAAATACCTTTATGAAAGATTTAGTACCTGTAGTAGTTGATATTATGAATTTCCATTATCCATATTTAAATGATAAAATGGATATGATTATGGGAAAAGTCGATGCTGAAGAAAAATTATTTAGTAAAACTTTATTAAATGGTGAGAAAAAATTACAAGAAATATTTGAAATAAGTAAAAATAAAGAAATTAGTGGAGAAGACGCTTTTAAATTATATGATACATATGGATTCCCATTTGAACTTACTTTAGAATATGCAAGTGAATTTGGTTTTACTGTTTCTAAAGATGCTTTTGAAGATGCTATGAAAAAACAAAAAGAACTTGCTAGAAATTCTCGTAATAAAATTAATACAATGAATATTCAAAATGAAGAATTAATCGCATATAAAGAAAATAGTACCTTTGTTGGATATGAAAAATTAGAAGTTGAAACAGAAATCATAGGATTATTTGATGGTAATCATTTTGTTTCATCATTAGAAAATGAAGGATATATTGTTTTAAAAGAAACACCATTTTATGCTGAAGCAGGTGGACAAGTTGCTGATAATGGAATTATTATGGATGGAAATATTAGTATTGATGTAATTGATGTAACTAAAGCTGTTAATAAACAACATTTCCACTATTGTAAATTTGATGGTATAGTTCATAAAGGCGATAAAGTCGTTGCTAAAGTAGACGAACAAATGCGAACAAGTATTATGAAAAATCACTCTGCAGCCCATTTATTACAAAAAGCTATGCAAGAAGTATTAAGTGGTGATGTACATCAAGCCGGTTCTAGAATTGATGAAAACAATCTTCGCTTTGATATATTTTATGAAGGAAAAATAACTAAAGATGATTTAATAAACGTTGAAACAAAAGTAAATGAAAAAATTAAAAACTTTGGTGAAACTAAAACAGAAATATTACCAATAGAAGAAGCAAAGAAAACTGGGGCTATGTCATTATTTGATGAAAAATATGGTGATACAGTTAGAGTTGTAACAATTGCAGATTCAAAAGAATTTTGTGGTGGAACGCATGTAAAAAATGTAAAAGATATTAGAAGATTTGCTATTAAATCGATAGAATCAAAAGGAAATAATATTTATCGAATAGAGGCTGCAACTGATACTAATATTGAAAAAGAATTATTTTCGGCTATAAAGCCATACAATGATGATATGATAAAATTATTAGGTAAGGCTAAGAAAATTGCTGAAGATGCTATGAAGGAAGGCTTAGAGGTTGACTTTAATTTTGAAATAAATAATGATGCACCTCATAATTATAGTGATGTTTTATTTAACTTAGAAGAAGTTACAAAGATAAAAGAAGGCGTTGCTAAATTAGAAAAAGAATATAAACAAAAAAAGACAGAAAAGGCTTTAGCAAACATAGATAATTTTGCAACTAGCATTAAAGTACTAAATGATATTGATTTACTTGTAACAATTACCGAAAATTATGACTTAGATATTTTAAAGATTGTTGTTGATGAAATTGTAAATAGATATAATTGTTTAATGTTTGCTATTAATAAAAATAATGATAAACTAAATTTTGTTTGTAAGTATAATGGTACAAATGACAAAATTGACTGTGGATTGCTTGTAAAAGAAGCTACTAATTTATGTGATGGAAAAGGTGGCGGAAGTAAAAAATATGCCCAAGGTGGAGGACAGACATTAGAAGATTTATCTATCATTACCAATATGATTGAAAGTAAGGTTAATGAATTATAATGATTGATGTTGATTTAATTAAACAGAATATGGCCCATAAAAATGACTATTTATCTCCATTTGCTACTAAAGATGATGAAGCGATTAGATTAATAAATTATGATGCATCTAATGATATAAGACCACCATTTTTTAAAGATGCTGATGCTATTATGTTTTGTTTATCATATGCTAGATATATAGATAAAACACAAGTATTTATTAAGGCTCAAAATGATAATATAACTAAAAGAGTGTTACATGTACAACTTGTTAGTAAAATTGCTAGAACTATAGGAAGGGCTCTTAATTTAAATGAAGATTTAATAGAAGCTATTGCTTTAGGGCATGATGTTGGACATGTACCATTTGGTCATACTGGAGAATCTATTTTAAATAAAATAAGTTTAGAACATAATGAAGGATGTTTTATGCATAATGTTCAAAGTGTAAGAAATCTAGCCTTTTTAGAAAAAAATGGTAAAGGTCTTAATTTAACTGTTCAAACTCTTGATGGTATATTATGTCACAATGGTGAAATTTTATCTGGAAAATATGCTCCTATAAGGAAGGATTCAAAACAAGTATTAAAAGAATACTACGATTGTTATAAAGATGAGAAAAATTCTTTAAAACTATCTCCAATGACTTTAGAAGGATGTGTTGTTAGAATTAGTGATGTTATTGCATACATTGGTAGAGATATCGAAGATGGAATTAGACTTGGACTTATAAAAGAAAGTGATATACCAAAAGATATTACCGATGTACTTGGACAACATAATAATAATATGATAGATACGCTTGTTATGGATATTATTGAAAATAGTGTAGGACATAATTATATTAAACTATCCGATAGAGTATTTAAATCTTTAAATGATTTACAAAAATTTAATTATGAAAATATTTACTATAAAGCACATACTAAAGAAGACTTAGAAAATTATGAAATGATGTTTCGCTCATTGTTTGATTTCTATTTAAATGCTCTTGATGATAATATAAACTCAGATATAAATGATATTTATTTAAATGATATGAGTGATGATTATAAAAATAATAATACAAGTGCTAGAATCGTTATTGATTATTTAGCAGGTATGACAGATAATTTCTTTATAAAAAAATATGAGCAAAATATAGAAAAGAAGAATATATTGACTAAAAATTAATATATTTTTTTTCTTGAAATTAGATCGTATAAAGAGTATAATTTTTATTAGAGTAGGAGAATGTTATATGAAGAATAAAACAAAAGGATTTACATTAATAGAGTTACTAGCAACAATAGTAATACTAGCAATTATAGCTTTAATTGCAACCCCAATCGTATTGAATTTAATTAATACTGCAAGAAAAGGAGCTTTTGCCAGAAGTGCAGAAGGAGTATTAAGCGCATCCAAGTTATATTATTCTTCAAGCTTATTAGAAAATATAACACTAGGAACAATAAATTTTAAATGTAATAATAAAGAATGTATAACAGATAAAGGGACAAAGTTAGATATAGATGGAAATATGGGTACAGGAAGTATTACAGTAAAAGAAGATGGAAAAATATTCTTTACACTTACAAATAATAAATATTGTGCAGTAAAATATGAAAATAATAAAAACATAATCTTAAAAGATGGAAATTGTAGTAATATAGATGTAACAAATGATACAACACCTCCGGTAATAAAAAATGTGACAGTAAATACAACAACAAATAGTATAACAATCGTCGTAAGTGCTGAGGATAATGAAAGTGGAATACATCATTATGAGTACAGTATAGATGGTGGACAAACATATGAAGAAGAAAATACAAATACTAAAACTTTTAAGGATTTAGAAAAGAAAGATTATAAAATAAAGGTAAAAGTATATAATGGAACGTATGGAAAAGATAACTATAGTGATAACACAGGAATGGCAGAATATGAGGTAAAAGATTTAGTACAATTAAAAAATATCGATTTTCCTAAAATAAAAGTAACTCCGGAAGAATGGTCAACAAGTAAAACAATAGAAATAGATTATAAAGGAGCATTAGTCCAAGAATATAGTTTGGATGGAGGAGAACCATTTATTAAATATGAAGGACCTTTTACTATAACAGAAAACATGACTATAGTGGCTAAAGCATCAGATGGAACTAATACTGTAACAAAACAACAAATTATAACAAAGATAGATAATGAGAAACCAACAATAGAGATAAGCGGAATAAATACAAATTATAGTACAAAAGATGAAATAAATATAACACTTAAAGATAGTGGATCAGGAGTAACATATTATTGTATAACAAATATAAATAATAATGATAATTGTAACTGGTTGGAAGGAACAAATATAGTAACATATGAAATAAATAGTAATGGAACATATTATGCCTTTAGTAAAGATTTAGTAGGAAATATATCAGAAGGAAAAGAATTTGTTATAGATAAAATAGATATAGAAGAGCCAGTAACAGCCATAGAAGTAACAAATAAAACAACAAATAGTATAACAGTAAAAGCAACATGTACAGATAATATAGGAATAGTAAAATATGAATATAGTAAAAATAATGGAGTAGATTTCATAGAGAGAACAAGTAATATATATACATATGAAAATTTAACAACAGGAACATATAACTTAAAAGTAAGATGTTATGATGAAGCAGGAAATAAAGGTGAAGCAAGTGTCGTAGGGACAACAGAAGATTTAACAAAACCAAGCTATGATGTAACAAATTCAGGATTATGGAGTATAAATAAAACAGTAACCATAACATATCCAAAAGAAGAAAATACAAATGAATATATAATTATAAATGGAACAGCAACAAAAGAAGATGGAACAGTATTAGAAGCAGGTAAATGGTATAGAGCAAATAAGAAAAATGAAAAAGTAACCTTTACAAGTGAAGGAAATATAGTTGCAAGAACAAGTGATGGAACAAATACAGTAGAAACAACATCACAAAAGGTTAGTAATATAGATACAACTGCACCAACATTATCAGTAGTTTATAAAACTGCAGATGGAAGTAAATATGTATCTGATAAATGGACAAATCAATCAGTAATTGCATATTTAACATCAACTGATAATGAAAGTGGAGTAGATCATTATCAAATGTCATATAATGGATCTGATTTTATAGATATTTCTAGTAATACATTTACTTTTGAAAACTCAATAAGAACTGGGATATGGTTTAGAGCAGTTGATAAAGTGGGAAATATTAGTGCATTAACACCAACATATCTTATTTCAATTGACAAGATATCTCCGACAGTTAGTTATAATATTGCAGGAGGAACATATAATGCATATCAAACAGTAAGAGTAACACCAAGTGATGAAAATTATGCAAGTATGGCTGTGCATGTATATAAGAATGGTGCATTAGTATATAGTGGAAAAGTAGATGCAAAGTCAACTAATAGTACAAGTGCATCATACTATGATGTTTCCCTTGATAGTGATGGAACATGGACAATATATACAATGGTATCTGATAAAGCAGGAAATCTGCAAAAACAAAATCCAGATAATGGTGGAGGCTGGTATTACCAGTCATATATAGTTGATACAATAAAACCGACAATAACATATAATTATAATGCACAATCAATCGTAAATTGGTATGGTGGTGAATATTATATGGGTTGCTTTAATGGAGGAATAACACCAACATTAACACTTGCAGATACTGGAGGAAGTGGCTTATCAAGTAATAGTCAAGTAGCAGTATGGAAAGATGGTGCATGGCTAAATAATGCAGTAAGTATAGAAAATAATCAGTGGAATATACCAATGACTGAGGAAGGAAGATATATACCACATATAATTGCTCGTGATAATGCAGGTAATGCAAGTCAAGGAACAAGAAATACTGGCGAGCATTTAACAGTATGGGATATAGATACAAGTACCCCAACTATGAGTGTTAATTTAAATGGATATACACCTGGAAATTGGACAAATGGAAACATTGCTATTACATTATCAGGAAGTAATAGTGGATGTGAAACATCAAAAAATTATTACTATAGTATAAATGATGGAAATTGGACAAATTTTGGATCAGGAGATACAGCAACATATAATATAACAAGTGATTCTAATTATAATATAAAATTTTTAGTAACAGATGGATTTGGAAGATGGGGAACGCAAACTCAAAATTATAATATAAAAAGAGATACAGCATCACCAACGTATACAAACTATGAAATAAAAAATGTAACATCATCTGGATATGATGTATATGTATATGGAGTAAGTGATGCAGGTTCTGGAGTAAATAGAGTACAATTTCCAACATGGACTGAAAGTAATGGACAAGATGATATTCAATCTAATTGGCAGACTAATTCGTCGGCATTAGGTAAAAATCAAGGAAATGGGACTTGGTATTATAGAGTAAATGTATCTAATCATAATAATGAATCAGGAACATATAATACCCATATACATTTATATGATAATTTAGGAAATACTAGTTACATTCCTACTACTGGTGCAAATGTTCCATCTACTGCACCTAAAAACATTGATTTTAGTTCATCATCTGATTTAAATTATTTTGAAATAGGAGCTGCAAGTGATGGATATTTAGAAACAGGGAAGTATTCACAAGTTACAGTTTCAAATGGATATATGATTCAGACTTCTTCTTCTTATAATAATAGTATGGCAGTTAAATTAAAACCAAGTGCTGTTAATATGAATAATTTTAATTATATCGAATTTACTTATAAAGGAATATATTCAACTAGTTCTATCAATTTTTTCCCATTTATTGAAATAGTGTTTGATGATGATAGTATTATACGTTATATTTTGATGCAAGATTTTGGATATAGTGGATATTCTTCAGAATATTGGTTAAATCAAATGTATCTAAATCGTGGATATTCAATGTGGATATATGCACCATCAAGAAGTGCACTTACTTCAGGAACAGGTGCTAAAATAGGACTATTAACCAATGGAGTAAATTCAGCATTTAAAACTAATTCAAATTTAAATAATTATAGAATAGTTTTTCCTAATAATGGTACTAGTGATGCAATTTTTTACAATTCACAAATTGGACAATATGATACAAATACTGTATATTCTTCAACAATACCTTATGGTGTATTAAGTTCTAAAAAAGTTAAATATGTTAATTTTAATGTTCATAATGTTTGGTATAATAGCCAAGTTACATCTATGATAGATAATATATTAGTAAAAAATAGTTAGAAGGGAAAGTTATGAAAAAAATAATTAGTTTAAGTTTTATGCTACTACTTTGTTTGACGCTAGTAACAGGATGTGGAAAAAGTAATAAGGAAGAAACAACAACGGATGAGAAAAATATAAAAGAAGAGATAAATGATGATGGTACATTAAAAGAAGATAAAAATGAAAATAAAGGAGTATTAAAAGAACAAGTAGTAGAAGGTATTACACTTAATAATGTTGAACTAAAAAGTACAGCATATTCTTCTACTATGAGTGTAACAGCAATTAATAATACTAATAATGATATTACATTTAATTATTTTAAAGTATATTTTAAAGATAAAGATGGTAAAAATATATTAGGTGAACATAATTTTGCTATTGCCACTTTATTTGGTACTCTTAAATCAAAAGAATCTAAGATATTAAGTTTAAATGTGGATACTAATTTAAGTGATGTATATAGTATTTCTTATGAAATGGTTAAATAACAAATGAGAAGCAAATTGCTTCTCATTTTTGTATATTTTAAAAAATATAAATTTTATTTGTATAATTTCATAATAATTAAAAAAATTTAATAAACTTATGTAGGTGATAGTATGAGTCTTGTAAAAAAATTTCGAAGTTATTTATTAGAAGATGAATTTTCTATTAATATTTTAAAGGGAAAAGTAGATATTATGAATTATAATACTATTGGAAAGATAGATTCTAATAAAATAGTTGTATATTATGATGGGGGAAATGTTACAATTAATGGTAAGGGTTTATCTTTAATAAAAATGCTTGATGATGAAATTTTAATATCTGGTACTATCAATAATATAGAACTAGGGTGATTAAATGAAGAATAATTTTTTTCTATTTTTTAAGAGTAAAATAAAGATAAATATTAAGGGTAGAAAAATAGAAAGATTTATTAAAAGACTTGCAGATAATAAGATTAATATATATAACATGGAAATGATTAATAGAAATGAAACCAATATTGTTATATTAAAAAGTGATTATTTAAAAGTTTTAAATATTAAAAGTATTTATGAGTTTAATATTGTTGGTGGAACGGGTATGATTAAAATAAGAAAAACCCTAAAACTAAATAGTCTTATTTTAGTTTTTCTTGTTATAGGAATAATTGTTTTACAAATTTTATCGAGAATGATTTTTAGTATTGAAGTTGTTCATACTGATAAAAGTATTAGAAATAAAATGTTAAGTGAACTAGAAAAATATGGTTTAAAAATTCATGCATTTAAGAAAAATTATGATGAAGTACAAAAAATAAAAGAGCAGATACTTACTAATCATAAAGACGATATAGAATGGCTTGAAATAGAAAATATAGGTACAAAATATATTGTTCGACTAGAAGAAAGAAAAATAAAAAATAATGAAGAAAGCAATGAAAAAAGACATGTAATTGCTAGTAAAAATGCAATTATAAAGAAAATAGAGGCTGAAAATGGTGAAATAGTTAAAGAAATTAATAGTTATGTAAATGCTGGAGATATTATAATTAGTGGCAACATTACATTAAATGAACAAGTTAAAAATACTGTTAGTGCAAGTGGTCATGTATATGGTGAGGTTTGGTATAAAGTAAAAGTTGATTATCCTCTTGCTTACAGTGAAAAGCATGAAACTGGTAATAGTCAAAAAATATTAGTTTTTAATTTTCTAAATAAAAGTTATGAATTAGGATTTAAAAAATATAAAGATAAAAATATATCCTCTAAAACCCTTCTTAAACATATATTCTTACCTATATCATTTACATATGATAACCAAAGAGAAGTAATAGCTATTGATGAGGTATATACGATTGAACAAGCCATTAAAAAGGCTGAAGAACGAGCATACTCAGAAATAAATAGTAAATTAAATGACAAAGAAAAAATATTATCATCAAAAAATTTGAAAGTTGATGTAAATGATAGTAAAATAGAATTAGAAATGTTTTTTACAGTATATGAAGATATAACAGAATATCAAAAGATAGAAGAGAACATAGTAGAGGAGTGATAGTATGCTAAGAGGAACAATTATGGAGATATTTTCTAGTGTTTGGCCACTTTTAATACTAGTTTCTGTTATCGTTATTTCTCTTAGAGTTACATATATTATTAAATATAAACCTAAAATTATTTTTTATAAAGAAATGATTTATTTTGGATTTATACTATATATTTTATGTTTATTTTATGTAGTAACATTTCAGGATGTAAGTTGGTCAACCTCTAATTATGTACCATTTAAAGAAATGTTTAGATATTCTTTTGGTAGTAGGCTATTTTTTAAAAATGTTGTTGGTAATATGCTTATGTTTATGCCATTTGGTTTCTTTGTTGCATATATTTTAAAACTAAAAAAGGTATGGATAATGTCCTTACTTTCCTTAATAGTATCACTTACAATTGAGACAATACAATCAATAATAGGAAGAGTATTTGATGTAGATGATATTATTTTAAATGTTATTGGTTCTATCTTTGGCTTTTTAGTATTTAAAATAGTATATTTTTTAAAACTTAAATCGCCTTCATTCTTGAAAAAAGATATAATATATAATATACTAATGGTGATTATTATTATTTTAATGCTTGTTTATATGTTAGGAATTATGGGTGATGTTAGTTTATGAACAAAATAGAAATATTTAATAAATATAATGAAGATGTAAAAGAAACAGAAGAAATAAGAAAACTTATTGATTATGCAATCAAATATAAGAATTTAGATAATCTAGAATTTAATGTAATATTTGTGGATAATGAATATATACATGAATTAAATAAGAATTATAGAGGCATAGATAGGCCAACTGATGTTATTACATTTGCCTTAGAAGATGGGGAAGATGTTGATTTAAATTCATGGAGAATTCTTGGAGATATATATATATCTATTGATAAGGCAAAATCACAAGCAATAGAGTATGGACATCCCTTTTTAAGAGAACTTGCTTTTTTAACAGTCCATGGTTTTTTACATTTACTTGGATATGATCATATGACAAAAGAAGATGAAAAGGTAATGTTTGGTGAGCAGGAGGAGATATTAAATGGCTACGGTATCACGCGATGAAATAAAAAAAAGAGGTTTTAAAAGATTTATTAAAAGTTTTGGTTATTCTATAGATGGTCTTAAATATGCTTATAAATATGAACAAAGTATGACTATTCATTTTACAATGGTTATTTTTGTTATTGCAGCTGGTTTTTTCTTAAAAATATCATTATTTGAATGGCTTATATGTTTTATGCTTATGGGACTAGTTATGGCAACAGAACTTATTAATACATCAATAGAGGCTGTAGTTGATTTAACTTGCCCAGAAATACATCCACTTGCAAAGATTGCCAAGGATACAGCATCAGCAGCTGTCTTTGTTTTTTCAGTTGTTGCTGCAATTAGTGGATTAATTATTTTTATTCCTAAAATAATTGCTTTATTTTAATAAAATAAATATGGAAAATTTAAATATTTATCAAGAATACACTTTGTATCAGATTTTAATGAGAATTGGAACTCAGCCTTATATTGCTATTACATCTGATAACAATGAACTTTTAGATACTTTTATTAATGAAATAACCAAGCGAATAGTTAAAGTTAAAAAAGTATATGATTATCCTCATGAAGGAAAATATACTACACCAGAATATTTGACTAAAATACTAACAGAAGATCACGATAGTCTTATTTTAATGAATTTTAACAAGGTTATAGATAACAACATTAAATATTATTTATCAGAAAATAGAAAAATATCATATGATGATGCAGTATACTATCAACTTATAGGTTTTAGAGAATATCTAAAAAATGCTTCTTTGATTATACCATGTAGTAATAAATTAACTAGGGGATTTTTTATAGATGCACAATTGAGATGTTTTGTACAACTGTTTAATCTTGATAATATTAGCCATATTTCCGAAGAGGAAATAACAGGATTAGTTAAGCGTTTAAGAAATATTGATTATAATCAGATGAATAAAGAAATAGAAAAACACTTATGGTAATATTAGAACATTGCTACTATGAGTTACACACATTATTTAAACAAATTTCTTATTTTAAGGATATGAAAAAAATAATATTATAAATATGATAATGATGAAAGAAGGTTATGATATATGAATTTTGAAGATTTAAATATTTATCAACAGTATGCTTTTTATAGAATTTTAAATGACATTAGTTTTGGTGATACATTTGTAGATATATGTTCAGAAAATGATGAAATACTAGATTTATTTTATAACGAAATTTTAAAAAAAGTTTCATTTGTAAAAGAATTAAAACTAGATGATGTTAAGTATAATAATGAAAATGATTTATTGAAAAATAGAATAAAAATAAATGAATATATTAAAGAAAGTTATAAAAACCATTTTGCTTTAATTGTACGTGATGCTGAAAAATTTTTTCAAAGATGGAGTGGTAATTTAGAAGAAAATCAAAAATTTTCTTTAGAAGATTATGTCTTTTTTCATGCAAGTTTTAGAAACAAGGTTGAGGGCAATTCTATGATTTTATTAGGTAAAGGGGAAGAATGGATACTTGGAGGGGTGATGAATCCTGATGCTAGCAGGTTTATTAAACCATATTATTTAGATGATAGTAAGTTCTTAACAAGATACGGCAGTCTTTCAGAAAGTGAAGCGAAAGAATGTGTTGAGAAGTTAAGTAATTGTGATTTTGATGAGCAAAGGAAAGTCTTTATAAAAAACTGGTTTGGTGATGGTAAAACATTATGAAAGATAAATTAATTAAATTATTAGATAATGCATATAGTCCATATTATAAGTTTCATGTTGCGGCTATTGTTGTTACAAATGATAATCATGAATTTGTTGGTGTAAATGTTGAAAACGCTAATGGGACAAGTGTATGTGCAGAACGTAATGCAATTGCATCAGCGGTTGCCGCTGGTTATAAAAAAGGCGATTTCAAAGAGTTATATATTATGTTAGAAAAAGGAATAGGTACTCCTTGCTTTGCTTGTAGACAAGTTATATTAGAATTTATGGAAATGAATAAAAAAATTATTTGTATGGATAAAACAGGAAATACTAAAATATATACTGTAAGTGATTTATGTCCATATCCATTTAGTGAGGATGATTTAAAATGAAAAGTGGCTTTGTTGGATTAATAGGAAGACCAAATGTAGGAAAATCAACCCTTATTAATAATATTATAGGAACTAAGATTGCAATTATATCGAATAAACCTCAAACGACAAGAAATATAATTCAAGGTATTTATAATGATGAAGATTCACAAATTGTCTTTGTTGATACGCCTGGTATTCATAAACCAAATCATAAATTAGGTCAGTATTTAAATAAACAAGCCTATTATAGTATTGATGATGTAGATGTAATTATGATGCTAACAGATGTAAGTGAACCTTTAGGTGCAGGGGATAAATATGTTATTGAAAAATTAAAAGAGGTAAATAAACCAGTTATTTTAATTTTAAACAAGATTGATAAAATACCAAGAGAAAAAATATTAACCAAAATTGTAGAGTATAAAGATTTATATAATTTTAGTGAAATAATCCCTATATCAGCTCTTACTTCTATAAATGTTGATGATGTCATAAAAACTTGCAAAAAATATTTGCCTGAATCTGTAAAATTCTTTGATGATGATACAATTACCAATAAATCAAATAAATTTTTAATATCAGAAATGATTAGGGAAAAAATATTTTTACTTACAGAAGAAGAAGTACCACATTCAACATCTTGTTATATTGAAAAAATAGAGAAGAGTAAAAATAGTTTAAATATCATTGCAACGATTGTTGTTGATAGAGATTCACTTAAAAGAATTATTATTGGTAAACAAGGTGCTATGATAAAAAAAATTGGTACAATGGCAAGATATGATATAGAGCAATTACTAAAAAAGAAAGTATATTTAGATTTACATGTTAGAACAATAGAAAAATGGCGAGATAAAGAAAAATATTTGTCAGAATTTGGATATAATGAATTTGAATAAAATGCATAATTTTTTATTTTCATAAACACTATATAATAGGATGGTGAAAATATGAAAAAAGAATTATTATGGGATTTATTTAAAACAACAGGAAAAATAGAATATTATATGAAATATAAAGAACTTAAGAGAGAAGGAAAATAATGAAGTTAGAAGTAGGTGCATTATATAAACATTTTAAGGGTCATAAATATAAAGTATTAATGGTTGCAAAAGATGCATCAACACTTGAAGATATGGTTATATATCAAAATACTGATGATGAGTCTCTTATTTGGGTAAGACCATTATATGAATTTACATCTAAAGTCGATAAAATAAAATATCCAAATGTAAAACAAGAATATAGGTTTGAAAAAATAAATGATTGAAGAAGTTGAAGGAATAGTTATATCAGTAACTGACTATGGTGAAACAAGTAAAATATTAAATGTGCTTACGAAAAAATATGGTATTATTGGTGTTATATCCAAAGGTTGTAAAAAACTTAAAAGCGATTTAAGAAGTGTAAGTGATAGACTTACATATGGAAAATTCAATATTTTTTATAAAGAAAATAAATTATCTAATTTAATTAGTGTTGATGTTATGAATAATTTCAAGAATATAAAGCTTGATATAGAGAAAATTAGTTATGCTAGTTTTCTTTTGGAGTTATCTAGTCAAGTATCTAAACATCAATTTGGATTATCTGTATATGATTATCTAATTAGTGCCCTTATCAAAATAAATGATGGTTTTGATCCATTAGTTATTACGAATATTATTGAACTTAAATTTTTAGATTTACTTGGTGTTATGCCTATGTTAGATGGTTGTGTTGTATGTGGTAGCACATCTGGTATTGTTACAATATCTAGTTATAAAGGTGGATATCTTTGCAAAAAATGTTGCAATAATGAAAAATATGTTGATTTAAAAACCATTAAACTATTAAGAATGTTTTATTATGTTGATATAAATAAAATATCAAAAATTGATATATCTAATAAGTGCAAATATGAAATAAATAAGTTTTTAGATGAATATTATGATAGATATACAGGACTTTATTTAAAGTCTAAATCATTTATTAAAATGATTAATGAATAGATAGGGATGAAATATATGAAATATAAATATTTAGTTATACCTTTTATTACTTTAATTTTGGCTCAAATAATTAAATTTTTAGTTGAATCAATTCAAAATAAAAAATTTAATTTTTCAAGATTATTAAATGGTAATGGTGGAATGCCAAGTACCCATACAGCCTTTACAATGTCACTTGCTTTCTCTATAGGTATAAATGAGGGATTTGATACATCTGTATTTGCTTGTGGACTTATATTTGCCATTATAGTTGCATATGATTCAATGGGACTTAGAATGGAAAGTGGTAAACAAGCTGTTATGATAAATAAACTTGTTAAGAAAAGTGGTATTGAAAATGACAATGTGCCATTAAAAGAAATGCTTGGACATAAACCACTTGAGGTATTTGCAGGTATTATCTTTGGTGTAGCATCCGCATCCATTCAAATGATGATTTTTGGTGTCAATAGTTTTTGAAAATGTCTCAAAAAAATTTAAACATTAGCGGGAAAATT